>Ga0302326_10000104_pt1 | contig 216267 bp, 154 predicted proteins | sample Palsa_T0_3_FD_202264 | JGI IMG/M metagenome (GOLD analysis project Ga0302326, IMG submission 202264) | Peat permafrost microbial communities from Stordalen Mire near Abisko, Sweden - Palsa_T0_3 | ecosystem: Environmental > Terrestrial > Soil > Palsa > Peat permafrost | place: Sweden: Abisko... | reverse complement strand
CCGGGTTTACAGCGCTGCGCGAATAGCCATCATGGCGAGGCCAAGGCCGCTGCTTCCACCGCTTGTGTGGCCGCTGAACAGGCTCTGCGTCATGGCCGGAATCTTGAACAGGATGTAGACATTGACGAGTACCAAAAGGATGAGCAGCGGTAGCGTTGCAACCAAAAGTGACGGATCGGAAAAGCTCTGCCCAAGCTGGATGTAGTAGTTTGTCAGTACCTGCGAGAGAACATTCATTGCGGCGGCGGCAACAACCTTGTAAAAGCTGAAGCCGAGATAAGACTTGAGCCAGCCCCAAAACAGCCAATCGAGCTTGTCGAAGACAAGGAACGGAATGAAGATCGGTCCAAGCAATCCGATGATGGTCGAGGCGATAGCGCCGTAGGCGAGGATCGCGGAGACCACTGCCGCCATGATGCCCAAGAGAAGCTGCACCACGAAGTACACCATTGCGTAGTAGGGCGACGTGAGGCTGGAGAGTATCGACGGCCCGGTCTTCGATGAAGCCGCATTGATCTCATTCAGCATAGTTGTCGATCCGTCCGCGCCGATGATGTTCACAAGGTTGGCGGTGCCGCCGTCGATGAATCCCTTGAGCGTCCGTTCCACACCGAGGTATGTGAGGGGCTTGTGCAGGCTTTTGTAGACCCGGTTCCTCCTACGGGTTGTATTGTGTGTCTGCATCGTCGCCCCTCACAGCTTGGGAAATCATTGGGATTTCGTTGTTTGGTTCGGCATGAGGTTTTGCTTACACACCCCAAAGCCAAGTCAGAACGTTGGTCGCGAGCACGGCAATCCCCGTGCCGGCGGCGACACCCGCCAAAGTCTTCTTGGCGCCCGGCTCGCCGTGCGCGAACTGGTAGCCGCCAACGACGATGGCGATCAGGCTTGCAACCTTGGCAACCGTGCCGGTGAAGAGGGTTTGCATTGCGGTGAAGCCGGTATCGAACGGTGACTGCGCGAGGGCAAGTGCAGGAAAGAGGATCAGCAGGGTGAAGAGGGTAGCGCTTGGGCGTAGCCGGCGCAGTGGGCTCCCGTAGGAAGCCTTCCACCGGCGTCTGGGTATGAGTGTGGCGATCATCGGCACCTCCAACGGCTTGAACTTTTGCCGTTATGTGTCGGAAGGTACCCCGCGCCGTCGCGCCTGTCCAAGACTTCTTGTCTATGCCGCCATAGTTTTCATCTATGGATGTCTGCTTGCGCGAACCCAGGCGGGTAAATGTCCCCTCTGAGTAGGTATGAGGCTAGGAGTACATTTGAAGTCGACAGATAATCATTTCGGCGAGAGTAGGCAGGTTAGGCCTCAGCCTTCAAAGGACGCATTGTGCGAGTACCGGATCAAATCTTGAAATCGGCAGTTTTTTTGGGGAAGGACAGCCTCAATCGGCGCGAGTACGGAGGCACAGGGTACATTGTTTCAATTGACTATGGGCCAGAGTACGCATTCACAACAGAGTCGGCTGGAACTATGAACACCACTCGCTCCCCGCTGATGTTCTTGGTCACCGCGGCTCATGTCGCGAGTGAGTTAGAAAAGTCCGATTTTTATATCCGCGCAAACTATCGGGATGGCTCGCTAGCTGAAATCAAGCAAGACTGTTCAACCCGTTGGTGGTACCACCCGACTGAGAGGGATTCAGTAGACGCAGCCGTGATGGTGCTCCCCGTCGCTCAGGTTCTCTCACTCGATATTCTTCCGATCCCTGTTGTAATGTTCGTTGGAGAAGAACTGGCAAAGAGTCAGAATTTAGGAGTTGGAGATGAAGTGTTTGTAATCGGGCTGTTCAAGAACGCAAAGGGAAGATCGAAAAACGTTCCGATCGTCAGAATTGGCAATGTGGCAATGATGCCAAGCGAGAAGATACTGTTCCCGAGCCAAAATGAGCCCGAGAGACTCATTTATGCGAACCTATTGGAATCGCGGTCGATTGGGGGACTGAGTGGAAGTCCGGTGTTTATCAGGCAAACGATACAGACGCGGTGGGGATTTGATGCTGCTGGGGGACCCTTAGGCAGCGCAGCTCGCTTTGCCAGTGGCCCGTATCATTTCTTTGGATCGGTAATCGGGCATTGGCAAGTGCCTTTAGATTTTGGAGGAATAAGACCGGAGATTGTGAACATGGGTATCGCCCCGATGGTCCCTGCACACAAAATTCTCGAGGTTCTCGCTCATCCCGAATTGAGAGAGGTTATGAATAGTCTTCACGAGAAAATCTGAAGGCCGGCGGGTGGAACTAGAGGTACATTGACGTGTTCACGACTTTCATCGACGACAGCGGCACTGCTCCAGAGCACAAGATAGCCGTCGCTGCCGGAATCATTGTGCCAGCGCAGCGGATTGCCCAACTGGAGTCTGAATGGAAGAGCTTTTTGCAGAAAGAAAGAATCTCAGATTTCCACGCTTCTGAATGTCTGGCCAGGAACCCGCACTCGGCGTTTGCGGCTTGGAATGATAAAACTGTGCGGCGTGTGTTTACCCGAGTCCGCCAGCTTACGATTAGGTTCTCTGTGAAGGGATTTTGCATCGGAATCCACAAACAGGACTACGCAGAGGTGCTACCCCAGGAAATGAGGGCAGCTATCGGTGAGTCTTTTTACAGCTGGGCGCTTTCGAGCGTTCTGGGGCTCGCCTATGATTGGGCGAATCAGCGCAAGGTGCCGATGGAGTACGTATTCGACAATGCTACCGGAAGCGTGAGACGTGAAATTGAACACGCACTAGCCTTCAGCGAGAAGTTGTATGGGGATCACTTCTCAGGTCATTACTCGTTTCGCAATCGAAACGGAGTGCCAGCATTGCAGGCGGTCGATTTATTCGCATGGACCTGCTTCCAAAAATTCCGACACGTAAGATTCAATCACCCCATCCATGCTATTGCCGCGGAGGCCAATGAGGGGTATGAGGAAGGTCGAAACGGTGAATGGCGAATAGTCCAGTCGTTGAATCGGGAAGGGCTCGAAATGTGGGTGTCAGAGAATCGCAATAATCCGAGAACAAAGGAAATAATCGCATTCAAAGAGCAACTTAAAGAGGCCCGGAAACCGAAGTCAAAGAAGAGTGGTTCAGCGAAGTAGCTTTGGTCCTCATCTGCAAAAGAAAAAGTGCCGAGGTGTAATCACTCGGCACTTTGAAAGGTGCGGGATTCGAACCCGCGAATCCCTTTCGGGATTGCCCGCTTCGCAGGCGGGTGCATTCAGCCGTGCTCTGCCAACCTGCCATGATTTTCTATGGCGGCCCTTCTAGTATACAGCGAAATAGGCTTGGGAAAGCTCACATCCTCCGCCAACACAGATTACTCCCGGTATGTTCGCAAGGGTTCGTAGGCAGAAGCGTCAATTTTCGCGAACACTATCGCAGCACTACGCAAGAAGCTCCAGTTGAATGGGACGAACCTGGTCCTTGAGGGGAGGCTTCTTGCCGGACATGCTCTTTCGCATCTGCTGTGCGAATCGAATCACAAGTGGTAGGGCCAGGTGGTCCGCATCGTTGTGATGAACAAAGGCTGTATCCACGGCCCAATGAATGCCTGCGATTGGCCTGGTCGTGAGACCTGGGTCGAGAAGAGTTCTCTGGTCTATGAGTGCTACGCCATACCCAGCGATCACCATCAATTGAATATCAGCCGGTGTTGAGGCTGTACAGGCAACCTCCGGGGCAATGCCTTCTTCCATCAGCATTTCCATGAGCTTGCTGTGTGCGGATGGATGTATTGCGGGGTCGCGGAAAACCTTCAGGCGTGAAGCTAGGTCCGAAAGGGAGACCTGGGGCTCGCGCGCCAAAGGATCATCCTTCTGCATACACACCATCAGTGGGTCGCGCGAAACTTGCTGCACTACCCAGGCCGGCCCGTCAATTGGCATTGGAAGCAATGCTCCATCGAGTGCTCCCTGTTCAAGCCGGTCAAGTAAATGCGATGGATCGCCACCCGATAAATGAATCGAGCAATTCGGGAACAGACTGGCATAGGCGCCGCGAAAGAGTTGAAGCAGGTTTGGATTGATGAAAGATGAGAATCCGAGTCGGAAGGGAGGCACATCTCCTCGGTGAACTGCACGGGCCATCGAAATGATCTTCGTCCGTGCGAGGAGTGCTTCTTGGGCGTACGCAATTATCATCTGCCCAGCCGGCGTGATTTGCACCCCTTCACGGGTCCGCACGAAGATCGGGAATCCGATTTCGTCTTCAAGATCCTTGATCTGTTTGCTAAGAGATGGCTGAGCAAGAAAGAGTCGTTCCGCGGCTCGTGTAATGTTTGCTGCCTCAGCTACCGCGACAATGTACTTCAAATGCCTGAACTCTACGAGATCTGACATGGCATTGACCTCCGTTGCATGAAGGCTGTGTACCAAGGCAATAAGTCAATCAACCGTGCGGAAGTCGATCTCAATGCCAGCTTCTACAGAAAGCACCTCTTTAGTCAATAAGGCACTTTTTAGTTCCCTTGACTCAGCCATTGTCAGATTTCTCCATAGATGGAAGGTATGGCGGCATAGACAGGAAGTATTGGACGAGCCTCTCAATTCGATGGAGGCTTAGAAGAAGTCGGAATGGCGAGCGCAGGATGCTCCTGTTTCAGAGGCCGCGGCAAGATTAAATCCCCGACGATCTATGAATGAGGTGAACAATGGCGATTGCAATAGCCACAAACAGAGAATTGTCCGATCCGCCAGCCACGAACGTGGTCTACGAAGGGTTCCCACCGGTATCAGCGAACGGCCGCACGCTGGCTAACGAAACTGATTCGGCGGCAACCCAAGACTCCGCGTTGCAACAGGTGATTGAGATTGGCGTTCGTCGTATGAACGTTGATTCGCAACGGCAAGGAGGACACTCTTCGCAACCGAACCAAGATGACGAACGCTTGTTGAATGCACGTCAGGTTGCGGATAAGTTGGGAGTGTCGGAGCGCTTTATTCGAGATCACACGACACGTCGATCCCCGAAAATCCCTGCCGTGAGACTTGGAAAACTCATCAGGTACCGTCGTGCCGATGTCGATGTGTTTATGGCACAGCTTGGCACGCTTCCCCCTTCCAGTCGTTCCCGATTTGGTGTATGAAAGAAGTGTTCTCCACGATCAGGAATCGACGCCGGGCTACAGGAGAACAGCCATGGCAATGAAGTATCAGAAAGGCACCGTCTACCCTCGCGGGCGGAAGGTGAAAATGTGGTACGGCAAGTACACCGTGTACTTGCGCAACGAAGAAGGAAAGGAGGTCGGGAAGCGGCGCAACATCCCGCTCTGCCCAAAAGCCGGCACGCCAAAGTGGAAGGCCGAGCAGAAGTTGCACACGATCATTCTGAACGAGACCGGAGTCCCGGCCAAAATTACCCCTGGAATTTCTGACGACTCGGCAACCTTCCGCTGGTTCGTTGAGGAACGGTACATTCCAATGCGGCAAGGTTCCTGGAGTCCGGCGTATCGGAAGATCAATACCTACGAGATCAAGCACTACCTCGTGGGTCACTTCGGTCGGGTTTCTTTGACCCAACTAGGCACGTTCGAGATTCAGGTATGGCTGAACAATCTAGCCACGAAATATTCGCAGTCGGTTGTTCGCCACTGCTATTCCAACATTCGTTCGATCACGCACATGGCCAAGAAGTTGAATTTCCTGACTAATGACCCCGCAGAGGATGTCACCATGCCCCAGACCAAACCGGTCGCGAAGCCGCAAATGACGCAGAAGCAGATTCTTGCGCTCATTGGCGGCATTCAAGATTTGCACGATCTGTGCCTGATGTACGTCGGAATTTTCTGCGGTCCGCGAGCGAGCGAGGTGATGGGTTTGCAGTGGAAGTCCTGGACGGGAGCCACGCTTGTCCCGCACGGCACTGCATTCGAGGGGCAGTTTTATCCCGGTCGCTTCAAGACACGTTCGAGCCGGGCGCCCATCGGAGTTCCTGAACAGGTTCGGCCAGTCATTCAGGCATGGCAGCGGGCCTGTGCCGATCCGTCTCCCGAGGCCTTGATGTTCCCGACTTTCGGTCGCGGGGAGCGAACTGGCCAGGCGGTTCCTCGCTGGGGCAAGAACTTCCTTCGCTGGCGGGTTCGCCCGATCGCCCAGAAGCTCGAAATCCCAGACCACCTCGTCACCTTTCAGGTAATGCGGCGGACGCTGGGGACCGATCTTCAGGAACACGGCACACTCAAGGATGCGCAAGGGGCCTTGCGCCACGCGAGCATACGGACAACGGGAGATGTCTACATGCAGACCATTGAGAGCAGCGTGCTAGGCGCGATGAACTCCAGAACAAAACAGATCCTTGCAGGTAAGGACCACCCGGTCACGACAAGGACTAAAATTGCGCCCCGAAAAGAACTGGTGCCGAAAGCAAGGAGATTGGCTTCAGGGGTCACGCGGCAATTGGACCAAGTTGGACCAAGTTTTGAAAGGAGAGTGGTGTAAGTTATTGATTCTTTGGCTCCTCAGGTAGGACTCGAACCTACAACCCTTCGGTTAACAGCCGAATGCTCTGCCATTGAGCTACTGAGGAGTGAGTGGCGCTGAAATGTCCACTCATTACGTTAGCAGAGCCCGCGATGTGCGTCAAAACCCTGAGCGCTCCGGCAGATACGGCCCGGATATGCCCAACACAGACCGGCATTTCGCTCGCCAGACCTGCGGCAAGCGATCCCTCGAAAACGGCACACCGCCCCGGAACGATACTATGGAAACGAGCTCGCTGTGTACGCGAGGAGGAGGCGCCATGGCCCGGATTTCGCGGCTCGACCGAAATGAAGTGGCTGCCGAAATTGCCACGCTTTACGATAAGATCTTCGCCGTCCGCGGCAATGTGCCGAACATGTTTCGCGCGATGGCCCACCGGCCGGAGATCTTTGCCACGATGCAGGCGCATTTCGCCGCCGTACTCAACACGGGCACGGTCTCCACCAAGTTGAAAGAGTTGATCATCGTGCGCACCAGCCAGGTGAACGAGACGCCGTATTGCCTGGCGAGCCACACCGTCCTCGCGCGCAGCCTGGGATGGAGCGACGAGCAGCTGACGCATCTCGCGGAGTGGCCGAAGCGCGACGATTTCACCGCAGCCGAAAAGGCCGCGCTGCGGCTGGCGGAAACGGTCACGCGCAACGCGAACGCGGTCAGCGATGAACAGTTCGCTGAGCTGCGCAATCACTACTCGGAGGGTGAGATCGTGGAGCTATTGTGCGCGATCGGTCTGTTCAATTACTTCAACCGGTTTAATAATGCGCTCAAGATGGATCCGACCAAGGCGGGCGAGGGGGGATGCGCGGCGCAGACTTTGCCCGCAGAGGCTGCAGCGGCGCGGTGATGCGAGAATCCGTAACCGCAAAGCTCTGACTCACCTTCGCTCGGTACTCCGATCAAACACCAATTCATAGAGGACGCATGAGGCTCAAGCTGCCCGAGGGCGAGTTCCGCGCTTACCTCTTCGACTGCGACGGCACGATTGCGGACTCCATGCCGCTGCACTACATCGCGTGGAAGAAAGCGCTGGCTGAGTGGGATTGCCCGTTCGAAGAAGACTTGTTTTACTCGTGGGGCGGCAAGCCGCCGGTGGAGATTATCGCCACGCTCAATCAGATGCACGGACTCAACATGCCTGTGTTGGAAGTGGCAGAACACAAGGAGAACTACTACTTCGAACAGTTGCCGCAGCTCAAGCCCGTGCCGGAAGTCCTCGAGCACATCGAGGCGATGCAGGGCAAAATTCCATACGCCGTGGTTTCAGGCAGCACGAAGCAGTCGATCATCAACACGCTCACCGCAGTCCATCTGCTAGATCGCTTCCCCATTCTCGTTGGCTCAGAGGATTACGTGCACAGCAAGCCGGCGCCGGATTGTTTTCTTCTCGGCGCTGCGCGGGTTGGCATAACTCCCAGGGATTGCCTCGTCTTCGAGGACACTGAGATGGGCATCCAGTCCGCGACGGCCGCTGGGATGGCCTCAGTGCGCGTGCCGCCGCCGCTCGAGCGGCGGACGGGAACCCTGGTGAGCAAGCCCGCGTAGAGAGTTTCAGGAAATGCACGGATAGAGGTCACGCGCAGCATGCAGTTGCACGATGCGGTTACCGAGCACGGAAGCCAGGCGGCTGATCGCACGATCTTGCTGGCAATCGCGAGCGCCATCGCACTTCTTCACATCCTCACCAACAGTCGCTATGGATTCCATCGCGACGAGCTGCAATTTCTCAGTGACGCGCGACACCTGGACTGGGGATTCGTCGCGTATCCGCCATTGACTGCGGTCCTCGAGCACATCGGGCTGTCGCTTTTCGGGCTTTCGATAGTGGGGCTCCGGTTGTTCTCGGTCATCGCGCAAGCAGTCGCGATCGTTGTCTCGGGCCTCATGGCCAAGGAGCTCGGCGGAGGGCGGCTCGCACAAGTCACGACGGCTGTCGCTGTGGCGCTTTCACCGCTTCCCCTCTTCGATGGCACAGAGTTTCAATACACGTCGTTCGACTTTCTGTGGTGGGTTCTCATCGCGTATTTCACCATCCGGCTGCTCAAGTCAGAGGATCCGCGATGGTGGATCGTGATCGGCGTGGCGATCGGTGTGGGGCTGGAGACTAAATACACCGTCTGTTTTCTCGCGCTGAGCATGGTCGCCGGATTTCTGCTGTCGCCCGCGCGGCGTTTGCTGATGAACTGGTGGTTTTGCGCCGGAGTTGCGCTCGCGGTGATGATTTTTCTGCCGAATCTTCTTTGGCAGGTGCGGCATAATTTCATCACGCTGCAATTTCTCCAATACATTCATGCGCGCGACATCCGGCTGGGCCGCGGCGAACACTTCTGGGCAAGGCAGTTCTTGTTGTGCGCGAACACCTATTCCGCGCCGCTATGGATTGCCGGGATCGGGCTCTACCTGCGCAGCGCGAAGTACCGGCCCCTGGCTTGGATGTTTCTGTTGCCCGCGGCTTTTTACACACTGACTCACGCGGTTTTCTATTACCTCTCACCCGCTTATCCCATGCTGATTGCGATGGGTGCTGTGGGCTTTGAGGCGTGGCGCTCGCAGCTTCGCCGCGCCTGGGCGGTTGCGCTCACCAGCCTGCTATTCGCCGGACTGCTCGGAGCAGGCGCTTACTCCGTTGCCGTCATTGTGCCGCTCCAGGATCACGGCCGCCTGCGCAACTTTGCGTTGGCAAAAAACGATGCGTTGCGCGAAGAGATCGGATGGGATGAATTAGTGAAGACCGTGGCCGGCATTCGCGACTCGCTCACTCCGGAGCAGCAGGCGCATCTGGCCATCACCGCGGCCAACTACGGCGAAGAGGGTGCGATTGAAATACTCGGCGCGGCCTATCACCTGCCGATGCCGACCAGCACGACCAATTCGGGCTGGTTGCGCGGCTATCCAGCCACGCCGCCAACGACGATCATCGTGCTGGGGTTGCGGCGCGCCCAGGCAGACGCCGTCTTTACTGGATGCCGCCTTGCCGGGCACAACGGCAATGCGGAGGGACTGCCCAATGAAGAGAGCACGGACCACCCCGACATTTTCGTCTGTGGGCCGCCCCGCGAGCCTTGGCCGCAACTCTGGAAAGAGCATCGGAGCTTCGGCTGAAAGCCGGCTCTTCAATACCAGCTATCAATACAAAATCACTGCGATTCGATACGCAGTGAACGAACCGCCATCGAGATTCTGCGGCTTGCAGCTGCCCACTGCTGCTGAGTGATAACGGCCGGTTGCGAGGCGATCGGCAAGTTCCTGCGGCAGATGCGCGAGTTCGGCGTCCTGCCAGCGCATGATGAACCGCGGCTGCATGCCGCCTGCAGCGCGCGGCAACCCTTCATCGGTCGCGCAGGCCGACCGCGCCAGGCTCGGGTCCTGCGAAATCGTCAAGCCGCTGGGGCGGATCAGCGCGGCCACGCGTGCTTCGGCCTGCGCCCCGCTGAACTGCTCCACCCCGCGGCTATAATCGGCGACGGAATAGAGCACGCCGCGTGCCGACACAACGGCCACGCCAATGCGATCGACATCCGGGCTTAGCAGGTTCTGGCGATGGCCGGGCGACTGCATCCATTCATCATTGATCGCCGCGGCCGACTGGCCAATGGCGACATTCTCCTCGATCACGCTGAAGTGCGCGCCGGCCTCTCCCGCGCGGCCGCTCAGGTCGAGCTCGCCGCCATATCGGTGCGCAATCGGACCTTCGGCTGCCATCCGCTGGCAATGCTTGAGCGCCGCCGTGGCCAGCGCAGGATCCCACTGCAATCGGCCAACGCCGGCCTGCGCACGCGCCTGGTTCGCCATCGCGGCAATCTGCTCGGACTCGGGCTGCATGTTGGGCAGCGCCGGAACATTGGGTTGCGGGTAGGATTGCTCCCACGCTGCGGATGCGAGAGACACTGCGAGAACGGGAAGGAAGATAAATTGCCTGCGAGCAAAATCCATACTTCATTAGAACCCAACTACAGAGCGGGCGTCGCTGTATTCTTTCTCTAAGGCCGATGGATACTTTCGTTACCAAGGTTTCGCGACACGCCCGCCGCCAGCCGCTGGCGGCCGTAGGCGTGGTGCTGCTGGCGATATTTCTTGTGAGCGGACTGGCCGCGCCTTGGCTTGCACCGTACGATCCGGCGTCGATCGATCTCAACAACCGGCTCGAGAGTCCCTCGGCCGCACACTGGGCCGGCACAGACGAGCTGGGCCGCGACACGCTCGCGCGGCTGCTGTGGGGTGCTCGGCTCTCGCTTGCAGTGTCGGTCACGGTGGTTACGATTTCGCTGGCGCTGGGTCTCGCGATCGGCGGAGTCGCCGGCTACCTGGGCGGATGGATTGACACGGCGCTCACGACATTCGGCATGAATACCTTTCAGGCGCTGCCGGGAATTCTGCTGGCGATTGCGCTCGCGGCGTTCCTTGGGCCGGGGTTCGCCAATCTCGTTCTTGCGCTCGCCATCGGCGGATGGGCCGGTTACGCACGGCTGGTGCGCGCGCAGGTGATGGCGGTGCGCGAGCGCGAATATGTGGATGCGGCGCGTGCGCTCGGCGCAAGCGGCATGCGGATTTTCCTTCGGCACATTCTGCCGAACATCGTGCAGCCCGTCCTGGTGCAGGCGGCGATCGGCATGGCAGGAGTGATTCTCGCCGAGGCAACTCTCTCGTTCCTCGGCCTGGGCATTCCCCCGCCCGCGCCGAGCTGGGGATCGATGATCAACGATGCCCGGCTGCATCTCTTCGATTCGCCACATCTGGTGCTCTTTCCCGCGGCAGCCGTCGCCTGCGCAGTGCTCGGTTTCAATTTTCTCGGCGATGCGCTCCGTGATCAGCTCGATCCGCGTACGCGGCTGGAGCTCGGGCTTTGATGCTCGGCGTTGTCTCGGACACGCACGGTCTGCTTCGCCCTGAAGTTGCGCCCGTCCTTCGCGGTGTCGACCAGATTCTCCACATCGGCGATGTTGGCAAAATCTCCATCCTCGATGAACTCGCCAAGATCGCGCCGATAACCGCAATCCGCGGCAACGTCGACGGTGAGGGTGCGTGCGCCAGGCTGCCGGAGACCGAAGTCGTCCTGATCGAGGGTATCTATATCTATATGCTGCACGATCTCAAGACTCTGCATCTCGATCCCGCAGCGGCAAAATTCGCCGCGGTTCTGCACGGTCACACGCACGTTCCAAATTTTCATACCACGAAGGGCGTCCTCTATTTCAATCCCGGCTCGTGCGGCCCACGGCGCTTCGAGCTCCCGGTAACGGTGGGCTTGCTCACGATCAGTAATGATGGAAAGTTGCAGCCGGAGATCGTGACACTAAGCGCGAGCTAGCCGCGCCCACGGTTATCCCCTCATACGTGGATTGATCCAGCGATAGACCACGTCCGTCAACAGGTTGACGAGAACATAGGTGAGGCAGATCGACAGCAGGCAGCCTTGGACGAGCGCATAGTCGCGGTTTGAGATGGCGCTGACGGTGAGCCGGCCGAGGCCGGGCCAGCTGAAGATGGTTTCTGTCACAATCGCGCCTGCCAGCAGCGCGCCGAACTGCAATCCGATCACGGTCACGATCGGCACAAGCGCATTGGGCAACGCATGACGCCACACCACTGCCGTCTCACTCAGTCCTTTTGCGCGCGCCGTACGGATGTAGTCCTGGCCCAGCTCTTCAAGCATCGCCGTGCGCACCATGCGCGTGAGAATCGCTGCGAGCGACGCGCCCATCGTGACTGAAGGCAGGATCACATAGCGCCAGTCGATGAAAGAGGAGCCGCCGGAGTTTGCGCCGGAGACGGGCAGCCAGCCGAGGCCGATGGAAAAAACAAGAATCAGCACCGGACCGAGCGCGATGCCCGGAACCGAAAGGCCCGAGAGCGAACCAACTGATAGAAGCTGATCGAGCCAGCGGCCGCGCCGCACCGCGGCAAGAATTCCCGCCGGCAGCGCCAGCGCAAGCGCAAGTACCAGCGCGGCCAGCGTGAGGGCCAGCGTGTACGGATAGCGCTGCCACACAAGATGAGCGACAGAGTCGTGCAAACGGATCGACGCGCCGAAGTCCCCGTGCACAACGCCCGCCCAGTAATGGGCATATTGTGTCGGTAGTGGCTGATCAAGGCCGAGTTGGTGGCGCAGTGTGTCGATGTCCGCCGGCGTTGCGCCCTCGCCGAGCATCAGCTGGATAGGATCGCCCGGGACCAGGTGAATGAGCAGAAAAACCAGCGAGACCACAAGCCAGACGACGGGAATCGTGAGCGCGAGTCGGATGAGTGTCTGCTTCATGGGCTCGGTTCAACAATAAATCAGCACGCAACCGCAGCTGTGCGCTTCGGGTGCGGAAATTCCCGAAATCCCGAAACTGCCATAGAATCGGGGAGACATTCGTTTCCCCGGATGCAAACATGAACTTGCGTTACGTGAGTTTCCTGGCGTGCACAGCCGCGCTGGGCGGACTGCTCTTCGGATTTGACGTCGCCATCATCACCGGCGCCGGCCCGTTTCTCACGCGTCACTTTGCGCTGAGCGACATCAGCCTCGGCTGGGCTTTCAGTTCCCTGCTCTTCGGCTGCGTGCTGGGTTCCTTCGCCGCGGGCCAGCTCACCGACCGTCTCGGCCGTAAGCGCATGCTGGTGTGGGTTGCGGTGCTGTTCGCACTCACCTCGGTCGCCACGGCGCTTGCGCCCACCTTCGCCCTCTTCATCTGCGCGCGCTTCCTCGGTGGCTTGGCAGTCGGCGGCGTCTCGTTGCTCTCACCCATGTATGTTGCGGAGGTTTCGCCGCCTTCGATTCGCGGGCGCATGGGCACTTTCTATCAACTGTCCATCATCACTGGCATCCTGGTCTCCTACTGCATCAATTACCTGCTGCGCAACACGGGCGAGTGGAACTGGCGCTGGATGTTCCTCACCGGCGCAGCGCCGTCGCTGCTTTTTCTCATTCTTATCTCTCTCGCACCCGAGACGCCGCGCTTTCTCGTTCGCGCCGGCCGCACCCGCGACGCGTTCGTCTTGCTCGAGCGCATCGAAAACGAAGAAACGGCGCAGAAGGAAATCGCGGCGATCACTGCGGCGCTCGCGCAAAAGCGCCCGACGTGGACAAGCCTGCTGCGCCCCCAAACGCGGCCTGGCTTGCGGCGCGCATTGGCCGTCAGCGCCTGCCTCGCCGTCCTCATCCATTTTTCCGGCATCAACACCATCATCGATTACGCACCCGCGATCTTTCTTTCCGCGGGTTGGAAGGTCGATGGCGCGCTCGTCTCAACATTTTTTGTGGGCGTGAACAATGTAGTCTTCACGCTGGTCGCGTTCTGGATCATTGACCGCTACGGCCGCAAGCCGCTCTACATCACTGGCTCGCTCGGAATGGCGCTGGCGCTCTGCGGCCTGCTCGCCGCAGTCGTAACCGGCCAGTTTCACGGCATTCTTGTTCTGATTCTGATTCTGCTATATCTCGCATTCTTCGCCTCCTGCGTCGGCCCGGTCTTCTGGACGCTCGTTCCCGAAATATTCCCCAGCGATGTGCGCGGCAGCGCCATGACCGTCCCGGTGTTGCTGCAGTGGGTGGCCAACGCTGTGGTCGTGCTCTTCTTCCCCTACGCATTTCACGTCATCGGCAAAGCCGTCACGCTCGGTTTCCTCGCCGCCGTCTCCTTCACGCAGGCTGTCTTCACCTGGCGTTACGTTCCCGAAACCAAAAACAAGCCGCTTGAAGAGATCGAGCGCTACTGGACGGCCGAGCAAGCACCCTGAACTGCGAGAACTGATGTGCCGTTCGCTGGCGAATACGCAACATCTTGTATTGCCGGTCTTGAGGCAGTGCCGCTTGTGGTTCAGTAACGTTCCCATCGCAAGTTGAAGCCGCCGATAATCAAGGAGTGAGCGGGCCGAACAATACTGCAATTCTTAAGGATTATGAAGCGTATCTGCGGATAGAAAAGGGCTTACGGCCGCTGACATGCGAAGCGTACCTCAGCGACCTGCGCATCTTCGCGGAGTTCCTCGACGAGCGCAATGCCGTGCTGCTGAAGGCAGGCGAAGCCGACGTCGCAGGACTGCTCGAACACCTGCGCCATCACGGTATCGATTCGCGCTCCGCGGCGCGCAAGCTGAGCTGCCTTCGCGGATTTTACAAATGGCTGCTGCTCGACAAGCACATCGAGTACGATCCCACCGTCAATATCGAATCGCCCAAGGCCTGGAAGGTTCTGCCCAAGTCGCTCGCGGAGCCCGAGGTTGCCGAGATGCTGGAGCGCGCCGGAATGGCCGCCTCGCATCCCAAGGCCAAGGCAACCGCGCTGCGCGATCGCGCGATTCTTGAGATGCTTTATGGCGCGGGTCTGCGTGTCAGCGAGGTCACGGCGCTCGCCACCAGCGATCTCACGATGGACGCCGGACGCGTGCAGGTTCGCGGCAAAGGCGACAAGGAGCGCATTGTGCCACTGGGCCGCGCCGCGCTCAAGGCGCTTGAGGATTATCTGCGCGAAGGCCGGCCGAATCTGGAGCGCATCTCCACGCAAAAATCGAAAGCATCGCGGCAAGACCGCTCGCGTCTCTTCCTCTCGCTGCGTGGCATGCCGCTGACCCGCCAGTGGGTGTGGCACCTCGTCAAGAGCATGAACCGCACCACCAGCCCGCACGGTCTGCGCCACAGTTGCGCCACCCACATGGTGGAGCACGGCGCCGATCTGCGCAGCGTGCAGATGATGCTGGGCCACGCCGATATCTCTACCACGCAGGTTTACACGCACCTGGCGCTGGGAAGGCTCAAAGCCGTGCACCGCGCGCACCATCCGCGCGCAACGCGCAGGCTGAAAGAGCCCGAAAAGCTCGGTCCGCGGCTTGTCCCTCCTAACGGCATCAAGGAAAGAAAATGACCGCTGCGGCTGCTCCGCCCATCTCCGAGCTCCCCATCGGTGAAATCCCCATCGGTGAATTAGTCGACGGCTACCTACGCGTACTCGCGAATGAGCGTGGCGCATCGGCGCATACGCTGCGAGCCTATGATCGCGAGCTGCACAATTTCGCGGCGTGGCTTGTCCAGCACGGCAGTGAGCGCCGCGTGCTGGGGATCGATATCGACCGGATCGAGCACACCCAGATCCGCGCCTACCTCGGCACGCTCTACGAGCGCGGGCTGTCGAAAGCCTCCGCTGCGCGGGCGCTCGCGGCCATTCGCAGCTGGTTCAAGTGGCTGGCCCGCGCCGGGCACATCCGGAAAAACGCCGCCTCGCTGGTGAGCACGCCAAAACTTCCCAAGCACCTGCCGCGCGTCCCGTCCATCGAGCAGATGAATCGCGTCGTGGACTCCGTGCGCGATGACGCGGCGAGCTGGCCGGCGCGCGATCGCGCGATTCTTGAAATGCTTTACGGCTGCGGCATCCGCAATGCCGAGCTGACTGGCTTAAACCTCGACGACATTCACTGGGCCAATGACGCGGTCCTGGTGCGCGGCAAAGGGCAAAAGCAGCGCTACGTGCCGCTGGGCGATGCGGCCGCCGATGCGCTGCGCGTCTATCTCGCTGAACGCTCGGCGCGTCTCGCAGCGGCAAACGAGATCAAGAAAGTGCAAACCCCGGCGCTCTTCCTCAATCTGCAGTTGCGTGGCCTCGCCAGGGGCGGCCAGGCGCGGCTCACCACGCGCTCCATCGGCCGCATCGTCAAGCGCATCGCCATCCTGCGTGGGCTCTCCTCAGACGTGCATCCCCACACGCTGCGCCACGCCTTCGGCACGCATCTATTGGAAGAGGGCGCGGACCTGCGCGCGATCCAGGAACTGCTCGGCCACGAGCGGCTCTCGACCACGCAGCGCTACACGCAGCTCACGACAGCGGAGCTCACCAAGGTCTACGACCGCACGCACCCACGGGCAAAATAGAGCCTTTCCTCGCCTAGACCTAGCCTCACGCGCTCTACCTCCAGAGTATGATGAGCTTGCGTTCCTAGGACTCAACGGAGTACACCAATGCCTATTCCCGATTACCAGTCGGTCATGCTTCCGCTGCTCATTGTAGCTTCAGATGGTAAAGATCACCGGATGAGCGAAGCCGTCGAAGTTATTTCCGGCCAATTTGGACTCACCGAGGCTGAGCGCCACGAACAAATTCCCAGCGGCACCGAAAAAATCTACGATCGCATCTCGTGGGCGAAGTCGTATATGAAAGCAGCCATGCTTCTCGAGTACCCTCAGCGAGGCCTCTTTCGGATCACAGAACGCGGTAGGTCGGTTCTTGCTCAAAAGCCTGCGAAGATCGACCTGACCCTTCTACGTCAATTTCCGGAATTTGTTGATTATTATGACGGAAAGGCCTCCGATAATCTCGAGCCGGCGGGAACGGCGACAGCCGCGATAGCAGACGTTACGCCCACGCAACTCTTAGAGTCTGGATTTCAACAAATGCGAAAGGAAATACAATCGCAGCTTCTCGACCAAATAAAGGAGCGTTCGCCCCAATTCTTGGAGCAACTTGTACTTCGATTGCTGACAAGGATGGGTTACAGCGATCCGCTGCCGGGCTCAGCCAAGCGGGTTGGAGGACCCGGCGATCAGGGAATTGATGTTGTCATTAAGCGAGATCCTTTGGGGTTGGACGTTCTCTATGTTCAAGCTAAGAGGTATACCAACGGGTCGATAGGGCGCCAGGATATTCAAGCATTCGCTGGGGCGCTTCCGGGAGCCACAAGAGGCATTTTCGTCACGACATCCACCTTCACGAAGCAAGCCATCGACAACGCAAAACAACAAGATTTAGCCGGGAAGAAAATCATCCTGATCGACGGCGTTGAGCTTTCGAGGCTCATGTATGAACACGGTATTGGCGTCTCAGCTGAAAAATCGCGCACATATGAAGTCAAACCGGTCGACCCCGGCTTCTTCGTCGAGGATGAAGCGGAGTTTGGCAGCGGGTGAAGAGACAAAGAAAGGTTCGCCCCTGACCCCTGATTGGATTGCTCAGTCCACTAAGCCATTCCGACGGGAGCAGCCGCTATCCAAATTCGAGGTTTCTACGTGGAGTAGTCGGCATTGATATGGATGTACTCGTGGGTGAGATCGGTCGTCCAGAAAACGCAAGCGCCCGTGCCCTGGTTGAGTTCAATCGAGAGGTAAAACTCGCGCTGGCTGATATAGTCGTGCGCTGCCTCTTCATTGAAGTCCGGCGCCCGGCCGCCGTTGCGGCAGATCGGCAGCTCGCCGAAGCTGATATCGAAGCGCTCGGGATCGATCAGCGCGCCGGAGTAACCGATCGCCGCGGCGAGCCGCCCCCAGTTTGGATCGCATCCCGCCCACGCGGTCTTCACCAGCGGCGAATGCGCAATTGCCTTGGCCACGCGCAGTGCATCGGCATCGTTCGCCGCGCCGTTGACGCGCAATTCGATCACATGTGTCAGTCCCTCGCCATCGCCGACAACCTGCCGCGCCATTGACGTGCACACCTCGGTCAGCGCCTGGGCGAACGCCTCGTCGCCCGGACCAATCCGCACGCCGGAAGCGCCCGAAGCAAGCAGAAGAACGGTGTCGTTCGTCGACGTATCGCCATCCACCGAGATGCGATTGAAGCTGACCTCGATCGCGGGCCGCAGGTACGCATCCAGGTCCGCAGGCTCGATCGCCGCGTCAGTCAAAATGTAGACGAGCATGGTCGCGTGCGGCACAAGTTGTGGATGAATCATGCCCGATCCCTTGCCAAACGCCGCGATCCGAACTTCGCGCGGCGCCTTTCCATCCGGCACCGCATCGAAGCGCGCGAAGGCGGTCTTCTTCACCGTGTCCGTTGTGAGAATGGCCAGCGCGGCAGCTTCGAAGCTTGCCTCGTCGCTCCCGAGTGAGGCTGCCAGCACGGGCATTGCGGCGACAAGTTTCCCCGCCGGCAGCGGAACTCCGATGATCCCGGTCGACGAGGGAAAAACCTCTTCGGTGCGGCACCCGAACACCTCGACCGCACCCTTACACGTAGCGCGCGCCGCACGCAGCCCTGCCTCGCCCGCCGCGCAGTTGGCATTGCCGGCATTGATCGCCACCACGCGCACGCGGCCGCCCGAGGCGCTGAGATTTTCCTTGTCGACGATGAGCGGCGCAGCGATTACGCGGTTGGAAGTGAATGCAGCCGCGGCGCTGGCCGGCGCATCGGCCACGATCAGCGCAAAGTCCACTTTGCCACTGGGCTTGATGCCCGCGTTGCCGGAAGAAAATCGAAAACCGTGCGGAATGAGGTGCTGAGAAAGATCGCTCATGAGGTGAACCCCATTTAATCTAGCAAACGAGGCCCTATTCTTTGAGAACGGGTAGGTTTTAATGATCGGTGTCACGGAAAACCGCACGGACTTTCTGGAACTGCGCGAGGTGGAGATCGCGCGCGGCGAGCGGATCGTTCTTCACAACATGAATCTGAGCATCCGCGCCGGAGAGCACGTCGCGATCCTCGGGCCGAACGGCTGCGGAAAATCCACGCTGATCCTGGCGATGACCTGTCAGCTCTATCCCATCGTGCGGCCCGGCATGCACGTGCGCATCTTCGGGCGCGAGCGCTGGGATGTGACCGAGCTGCGGCGTCACTTTGGCGTGGTCAGCGCCGGCCCCATGGGGACCGAGCTGCCCGGCGAGCGAACCGCCGTAACACGCGGTCTGGATGCGGTGATTGCGGGCTTCTTTTCGGCGTCCACATTATGGCCCAACCTGCATGTGACGGACGAAATGCGTGCCCGTGCCTGGGAGGCGCTCGAGCGGATCGAGGCCGCCAAGCTCGCCGAGCAGCTCGTCGGCACCATGTCCGCCGGCGAAAAGCGCCGCATTATGATTGCGCGCGCGCTCGTCCATCGCCCGCGGCAATTGCTGCTCGACGAGCCCTCCAACGCGCTGGACCTGGCAGCGCAACGCGAGCTGCGTGAAACGCTGCGCGGGCTTGCGCGCGAGGGAACCGGCCTGGTGATGGTGACGCATCACCTCGGCGACATTCTGCCTGAGATTGAGCGCATCATTCTCATGCGCGACGGCCGCATCGTGGGCGATGGCCCGCGCGCAGAACTCCTCACCGAGGAGCGGCTGAGCGAGATCTTCCGCACGCCGGTGCGCATCGGCCGGGATGCCGAGTGGCTGCACAGCTGGTGACGGCGAGCTCAGCCAACGGGACAGTCAGAGTGCACGATCTGCTAAACGTTGTAAGAGGCTCATGTTGTAAGAAGCTCATGTCGAGGTCGCCCCATGGAGAACGCACAACAGCCGCCCCGGTGGATGACACTCTCCGCATTCGCGATCATCTACTTCGTCTGGGGATCCACCTATTACGCGATTCGCGTAGGCGTTCACGAAGTGCCGCCGCTTCTCTTGGCGGCGCTCCGCTTCCTCGCGGCCGGGCTGGTGGTTTACGTCTGGGGACTCATGAAGAAAGAGCGCCCGCCGGCCGGAAAACAATGGCTCTCCGTGCTGCTGCTCGCGTTCCTGTTCTTTACTTTGGACTATGGATTGCTCTTCTGGGCTGAGCAGCGCGTGCCTTCGGGAATCGCCGCCGTCATGCTCGCCACCATCCCCGCCTTCATTGCGATCTCTGAAATCGTCCTGCTCGGCACGCAAAAGCTCACGCTGCGCCTTGGCCTCGCGCTGCTCGCCGGGCTCGCTGGCGTCGCTGTGCTCATGAGCCACTCGCTCGCCCTCGGCGGCGCGCCCGTCGAAACTGCCGGTGCGCTCGCGCTCATCGTGGGCGCCATCAGCTGGTCGATCGCGACGGCGCTGGCGCGCAAGTTGCCGCTGCCGCAGTCGAAAGCAATGAGCTCCGGCGCCGAAATGTTCGTTGGCGGCGCTCTTCTGTTGATCGCTTCGGCAGCCCGCGGCGAGTTCCCGCAGTTTCATCCCATGGCGGTCTCCGGCGCGGCGTGGATCGCGCTGCTTTACCTCATCGTTGCCGGCTCCATCGTCGGATTCACCGCTTACGTGTGGCTGCTTCATCACCAGTCGCCTACCAAAGTGGGAACCTACGCGTACGTCAATCCGGTCGTCGCGGTGCTGCTCGGCTATTGGCTCGGCGGCGAGCCGCTGGGCACGCGGACGATCCTGGGCGCACTGTGTATTGTAGTCAGCGTCATCATGATCACCTCCATGCGCACGCGTCCCGTGCCCAAAGCCGCACAGCAAGCGGACTGAAATCGCGTCCGTTTCACTCTAAGTCAACAACAGCGCAACATCGAGTGTGGTACCATTCCGCCCATCGAGTCCGACTGTCCGCACACCGGAGAACATGCCATGGTCCACATTTCGAGAAGAAACTTCCTCAAGACCAGCGCTGCCACCGGCGCAATCGCCGGAATGGGCGCGTTGCCCCTCGTCGCCGAGCCTCAGTCCGCAGCCAGCACCGTCACGCTCGGCAAGTCTGGCGTGAAGGTCACGCGGCTTGCCTTCGGCACCGGCTCCAAGAGCGGCGAGGTGCAGCAGCAGCTCGGTCAGCAAGGGTTCACGCGCCTGGTGCGCCACGCCTACGACAATGGCATCCGCTTCTTTGAGACCTCCGAGTCCTACGGCGATTCACAGCACATGCTCGGCGTCGCGCTCAAAGGGCTGCCGCGCGAGAGCTATCAATTAATGACCAAGGTCACAACCAGCGAAGGCCTCGATATGCGCGCCAAGCTGGACGAGCTGCGCCGCAACAGCGATACCGATTACTTCGACATCATGCTGCTCCACTGGCAGCACGTTGGCTCCTGGCCCGAGGACTCGGCCCGCTGGCAGGATGCTGTGCTGGAAGCGCAATCGAAAAAGACGGTGCTCACTCACGGCGCCTCCGTGCACGGCCTGCCCGCACTGCGCCGCGTGCCAAATAACCAGTGGCTCAAGGTAGCGATGATCCGCGTGAATCACAAGGGCACCAAGATGGACAACGAGACCGACAACTGGAACGCACCGGGCAATGTGAATGAGGTGGTCGATCACATTCACGCAGCGCGTGCCGCGGGACTCGGCATCATCAGCATGAAGCTCATCGGCGAGGGCGTCTTTGACCGCAGCGATCGCCAGCAGGCAATGCGCTTTGCTTTCCGCAATGCCGGAGTCGATGCCGTGACGGTGGGGTACAAGAGCACCGCTGAAATCGACGAAGCGATCGAAAACGTCAACGCGGCGCTGGCCTAGAAAACGCGTTCGCCGAGCGCCGGTACTCAGCGACCGTATCGGCGCGCCGCCAACCCACGGCAAAATCCGTTGGTGGGCCCGGAGGGATTCGAACCCCCAACCAAGGGATTATGAGTCCCCTGCTCTAACCATTGAGCTACAGGCCCTTCAATGACTTACAGCATACATTGGGGCCGATGCAGTTCAGACTGCAGCGAGTGATTGCTCTTCAGCTGGACTTCTGCGCATTTACCCAGGAATTTGATGCTTCAGGCGGCAGCCCGGCCCGATCATCACGGCCTTTCTTCCGAAATTCTAAGGAGTAATCTCGGGCCGCGCGCCTCTACTGTCGGCGCACAGCCCGATTCCCCTGAGAAGGGTCACTGAGTCACTTCGAGGCAGCTTTGCAACCGCCCACCATCCGTGCTGTCGGCACCATCATTGAGCCATCGATGAACTTCGGAATATCGCCGAGCAGCACCGGTCCTGCCAGGTCATAGAACACGCCCGAGCACTCCAGCTCTCCGTTCAAGTGGAAGAGCGCGTACGTTCCCACCGCTCCGCCGGTGTAATTCATCTTGCTGCCCTTGATCATATTGTCCGATGCAACTTCGTCCCCGCCCGATTCCAGCGCCTTCAGCCAGAGCACCACCCATGGGCTGTTGTCTCCGGCATTGTTGTTGGTCGGGTCGAAGCCCATCTCCTGCGCCAGGCCATCGGCGCGCATCACGGCGTTCAAATGCGAGATGGTCGGCGGCTGCGGAACGGCCGGCACTCCTACCGCCTGCATTGGAATCGCGGCTGCCTTGTCCGGTTCGGTCAGCGTTTCCAGGTACGCGTCGATCGCCCGTGCAATCGATTCTTTATCCCGATCGGCCGCGGCGTCACTCGGCGGGGCAGTTGCCGGCGCAGAATGAGCGCCCGCCGCGGGTTTGGCTGGCTCAGCCGGTTGCGCCGTCTTCACATCCAGGCATCCGCGCGCATTCATCAGCGCCAGAAACTGTGCGAGGAACGGCGAACGCCCCTCGTTGATCGTGACCAGCGAATGCGGCATATAGGTGTCCGGAATCACCACCTGCACTCCCACTGCCTTCAGGTGACCCGCGATGTCATTCATCAGCGTCTGATCCAGAATGTCTCCACCCAGCGGGGTCGTCACCGAGGTGGTCGTCAGCAGCGCCTTCGCTACGCTGGCTGCCTGGCTCACCGGGAATCCCGAGAGCAGAGACTCCGCCGTCGAAAGCAGCCCGCGCTGGGCCTGCTGCGGGCAATAACGGTTGGCTCGCCGCGTCAAAATGTCCATCGTCGAGAGGTCCGAGCGCCACAGTTGGAACTCGGACAATGCGCCGGAATCCCCGGCGACAAGCACCACCCCCGGGGCATTGCCCGTCGCTGCCTTGGCCGCGCACTTGTCGTCGGCCGCGCCAAGGTTCCGCGCCACACCGCATGCCACCGCGCCGCCTTCGGCATCCATTGCGCTATAGGTCAGCATCTCCGATTCAATCGCAAATCCAGCTTTGCCCGGCTGGGCATTTGCAGTGTCCTGCCCCGAAGCCGGCGGGCTCTGCTGGGCCGATGCTGTTGTACATCCCGCCGCAACTGCCAGTATTGAAACAATCCCCAATCCACTTGCCATGGTAAGGCGTTTCCGCATAGTCATAACCATCCATCCTCCGCTTTCCGATACAAGATATATATCTAGCCGCAAATACGCCCGAGAAGCAGAAAATGCTGCCTCGGGGCCAATTTAAGGCATTTCGGGGGGATTGCCTGAAATCTCCCGAAATACTACCACCACCAGGCCAGTCCATTCACTACGAAATTGGCCCGGGCGTGTCTCCGGGTTCCAAGATCAGCAGAGGGCCGTTCAAGCAGGTATCGACCGGCGCGCTCAACTTCAAGCGCGCTAAACTACACAAGCGGGGCTCTTCTGAATTAGAGGACGTTCCTGGCGCTATTAAAGTTCGCATCCGCGATTCGAGCCCCTGTCCAATCCCCGAATGCACATCCTCGTTTTTAACCCCGGCGGCAACTCACTCAAAGCAGAAATCGTCGAGTGCGACCCGCACCAGCGCTACGCCTTCGAGGGCGCCGAGCGGGTAAGCGTCAGCGTTGAGGGGATCGGCAAAACATCCCGGTTCCTGCGCTATAACGGCAAGTCCGTCATCAATACCGAGCCCATCCAGGCGGACTCCTACGAAGCCGTCGCGGTCTTCGATTCTGCCTTTCACCGCACGATTCCTGAAGCCGCTGCGCTCTATGCCATCCCGCCGGAGCTCTCTCAAAAGCATCATCTGCGCCGCTACGGGTTTCATGGCGTCTCTCATCGCTATCTGATGGAGCGCTACGCCCATCTGCAGGGCAAACCGCCGGAAGAATGCACCATAATCACAATGCACCTCGAAAGCGCTGCTCCATCACCGCGATCAAGAACGGCCGCTCCGTCGACAACACGATGGGCTTGACGCCTCTCGAAGGGCTCATGATGGGAACCCGCAGCGGCGACGTCGATCCATCGCTCGTCGCCTTCCTGGTTCGCGAGGAAGGGCTCGAAATCAATCCTGCGGCCAACGAGCGGCTCATCGATCTTGAGGGAAAGTTCTCCGCGCCCACATCCACGATTCAGGCCTGGGTAATCTTGACCTCGGAAGGTCTCGAGATCGCGCATGAATGCTGCCAGCTCGCGTCCAAAACTTGAGAGTGAGGGCATCGCCCCTGCGCGGACAGCACGATCCCTCATCGCAACGCCAATTGGAGAACGGAATATAGACTCCACGATCGACGGCACCCCCGGACGCTCCCGGGGCGTTCAATGACCTTTCCCCGATCCCTGTTCCCTGTTCCTTGGTCCTTGGTCCCTGGTCCCTCGCCTCCTCTCCACAGCACGCAAAAACGCGCAAAATGCCGTCAAAAAGCATCAAAAATCGCGTTAAATGCGCTGTTGAAACGCTGTTTAAGCGCAATTACGCGAAATCCGCCGCGCACTCCCGCCCTTAAATGCGCAACAGTTCCGCTCCCTTGCGTTGATTCGCGCAATTTCCCGCGCATTGCCACGAAAAATCGTGCAATTCTATGCGCACATTCGGCACTGGTTTGCGCAACGCCCAGCGAACCTTTCGCGGGTTTTTGCGCAACGCTGAGCGAACATTTCGTGCCTCGCGGCCGTTACCGGCCGGGCATTAAAGTAATCCTATGACGTCGCGGCGCGATTTTCTGGCGGCGGTAGGTGCGCTCGGCGCGGGAGCCGGAGTTGCGAAAGCAGCCTCCGCGGCGCATGAGCGAACCCTGGCGGCGGTAGGATTCAGCGAAACACTCCCGCTCGAAGAAGGTTGGCAATGTCTCTTCGATCCGGACGGATCGCTTGCGGCACTTGCGGTGCATGGCGATGAAACCGGTTGGGAAAACGTGATTGTGCCGCACACCTGGCAGACGCTTGGCAGAAGCCCCGGCTTCGTCGGCGTGGCCTGGTATCGCAGGGAGATCTTGGCGCCCGAAGTATGGCGCGAGGGATTCGTGCGCATTGAATTCGAGGCCGTGTTTCACACGGCTCACGTATTTGTGAACGGACAATCGATCGGCGAGCATATCGGCAAGGGCTACACGGAATTTCGCTGCGATGCATCGCCGCAGTTGAAGTTCGGCCAGGCAAATCAGCTCCTGGTTCGCGTCGACAATTCGTTCTCCGACGCCATGCTGCCGCGCATGAGATCCTTCGACTGGACTAACGACGGCGGAATCGTGCGCCCGGTACGGTTGTTGGTCACGCCGCGCGCCTTTATCGAGCGGATCGAGATCGATTCCGATCCCAATCTTGCTGCAAACACCGCGAACGTCGCGGTCCGTGCCATCGTCCGCAACGCGCTCGCCGCCCCGCAGTCCGCAAAGATTTTTGGCTTCTTACGGCGCGAAGGCGCTCCGGAGCGGCAGAGCGCGACTCCCGAAGAAACTATCCAACTCGCCGCGGGCGAAACGCGAACCGTCGCGCTCGACGAGATCACAATTCCATCTCCCGATTTGTGGCACTTCGACGCGCCCAATTTATACGAGGCCGCGCTGTCGCTCGAAGCCGGCGGCGAAACGCACCATTTCGCCAACCCCTTCGGCATCCGGCGATTCGAAGCGCGCGGCGCCAATTTCTACCTAAATGGTGAGCGGGTTATTTTGGTGGGCCTTGAGCGCATGGCCGGCAGCCATCCCGAGTTCGGCATGGCCGAGCCCGCGCATTGGATCGACGCCAATCATCATGACATGAAAGAGCTGAATTGCGTCTTCACGCGCGTACACTGGCCGCAGGACCGCCGCGTCCTCGACTTCTGCGATCGCAACGGAATCCTCATGCAAGAAGAAGTTCCCGCGTGGGGACCCTCCACCTTCGCGAAGACTACGCCTGAATTGCAGCAGCAACTCACTGCCAACGGGCTCGAGCAGCTCCGCGAGATGATCGCGAGCCATCGCAATCATCCTTGCATCGTGAGCTGGGGCCTGTGCAACGAAGTCGACGGCAAGAATCCGAACTCGCGAGCGTTTGCTCGCGCGCTGGCGAAGGAGGCGCGACGCACCGACCCCTCCCGCCTGCTGACCTACGCGTCGCACTCTCTGCGCTCGCAACCTGAAGAAGATATGGCCGGCGAATTCGACTTCATCTCGGCGAACGAGTACTTCGGTAGTTGGTACCCCGGCGGCCCGGACGAGCTGCGCGCGCACATCGCCGATCTGCGGCGCGCCTTTCCCCACAAGCCTATCGTCATTTCGGAGTACGGCTGGTGCGAGTGCCAGGCGAGTCTGCCGCCCGGCGATGCCAATCGCGTGAAGATCGTGGAGGAGCACACCCGGGTGATGCGCGAATCCGGAGAAGTGGCAGGCGCAATTTATTTCGACTACAACGACTACCGCACCATCGTCGGCGACAAGGGCATCGGCGCGCTGCGCCAGCGCGTGCACGGCATCGTCGACGTCTACTCGCGGCGCAAGCTGTCGTTCGACGCGCTGCGCGCGCAGTCGAGCCCCATCGAGCGCCTCGCGCTCAAGCAGAGCGGCAGCAACTTCGAGCTCGAAATCGCGACGCGCGAACGGCTGCCCGCCTACATGCTGCGCGGCTACGTGGTGCGCTGGCTGTTTTTCGCATATGACGATCTGCCCATGGACGGCAAGCTCGATTTATTGCCTTCACTCACACCCGGAACCACGATGACGCTCAAGGCAGCGACTTCCCTGCCCAATGTGAGACGCATCGCGGCCGAAATCTTTCGACCCACGGGATTTTCCGCAGCGCGCACCGAGCTTGTTCTCTCGTCGCCATTCTTTCGTCCTTGACACCGGCGCGCCGTCCTCATTTCCAAACCCCGTCATTTCCACACTCGTCCCCTGCGATACACCGCCGTGCTCCACGTGACCCAAGGTACCGGTGCGCTAGGCTTGAATGTGGAATGAGCGTTTGTGCGATTTGCGATGGGGTCGGGCTGGTACAGGTCAGGGATGCGGACGGCAAGTGGGTTTCCAGGCCCTGCCGCTGCCAGGAGATGGAGCGGGAGAGCCGAAGGCTCGCGGCGGCGCAGATTCCCACCCGCTATCGCGAGTGCACTCTCGATACCTTCGAGATCTACCACGAAGCCGATCGCACCCTCGCCGAAGCGCTACTCACGGCGCGCCGCTTCGTCGACGAGTATCCCGCTGGCACTGCCGGTAAAGGGCTTCTCTTCACGGGATCGATGGGCGTCGGCAAAACGCATCTCGCCGTCGGCGTTCTCCATCGCCTCATACGTGAGCGTGGTGTCAAAGGTCTGTTCTGCGACTACCGTGAGCTGCTCAAGAGCATCCAGAACAGCTACAACGCTGACGTGCGTACAACGGAGCTCGATCTGCTCAAGCCCGTCTTCGCGGCGGAAGTGCTGGTGCTCGACGACTTGGGCGCGCAAAAACCCAACGAATGGGTGTGGGACACGGTCGCGCTCATCCTCAACACGCGATACAACGACCGCCAGACCACCATCATCACCACCAACTATGACGATCTGCCATCCGCCAGCTCTCGGATCAACGAGTTCGAGCGGGCGGCGCGCGAACCTACCTTGGGCGACCGCATCGGCGACCGCATGCTCTCGCGCCTCGCGGAGATGTGCATTCGCGTCAAGATGGCTGGCAAAGATTGCCGCCAGACCGGCGTCAAACGAGCCCGCTTCGGCTGAGAAGCCTCCTCGCACGATTTCATTGGAAGACTGCGGCGACTGCTATCGCCGCGAATCGCTCCACACCCCGGAACCTCTACCAGAACAGACAGAGACTCGCGAGCAGCAGGAGAACCGCGGCGACGGTAAGGCCCTGGTACGCCCGCTCTGCGTGCTGCAGGGACTGCGCGGCGCGATCGGGCGCGGGAGCCAGCGAATCGTGAGTGGGACAAGACTGCATAGTCGATCTGCCTTTTGTGCCCTTCGACGAGGGTCGAGTAAATCACACAAGGTTTTGCCCGCGACGATCGCGATGAATCGGCCGTCGCTGCGTGGGAACTTTCCGTCCTTGCCTGCTTAGACGCCGCGGCGCCAGCACAGGATTCGCAGAGTCGTTTGAGATTTCAACAAAAAGCTGAGGAACGCGCACGCGGCAGCAACAACAGTCGGTAATCGTCGCTCCTTGCCGTTCCCCCGCCTCACTCTTCGCGCCGCCGTGTAGAATTTCCGCGTGAGCACCGGTCCACAACTTGTGCGCCCTATCGAGAAGCCGGAGCGCAACTGGGTGCCGCTGGCAGTCGCCGCGGCTATCGTCCTGGCCATTGGCGGCGGCGCGCTCCTGTACTTCGAACACGGAAAGAACACGCCCGCCGTCACGCCCATCTCAGCGACCGCCGATCCGTACGCCGCGAGCCTTCCCCTCAGCCATCTCGCCATGAGCGAGTCGTCGAACCTTGCCGGCGGCAAGGTCACCTATCTCGACGGACAGATCCTCAATCAGGGAAATCGCACCGTCACCGGAATCACCGCGCAGGTGCTCTTCCGCGACCCGGCGCACGAAGTCGCACAGAACGAGACCCAGCCGCTCAAGATTATTCGCACTCGCGATCCCTATATTGATACGGAGCCGGTTTCTGCCGCGCCGCTCAAACCCGGGGATACCGCCGATTTTCGGCTGATCTTCGATACCGTAGCCCAGGATTGGGACGGCGCCTTCCCGGAGATCCGGATGGTCCATGTCGACCTGCGATAGGGATGAACTCCTGTTGCAAGGTAGAAAGTACCGGAACGTGCAAAATTTACCGTATAACGCGAGACGAATCCCCTCTTCCTCGCGGATTGGCCTAGAGATTTCCTAGAAATAACCCCCATTCTTTCAAACACCTGCCGCTCTAATTCCCCGCCTCGGTCCCCTTTGGCACCAGCCTTGCTACTAGTAGAGCGAGCAGACACCTTGCTCATCCTGCGGAGTGCGCTCCCACGCACCGCATCGGAATAGGGGATCAAAAAAACTTATGAAAACGAGTGCTAAGGATTTCCGTTTGTTTCCGCGCCAGTTGGCCGTATTTGCCCTCGCATCTGCCGTCGCTCTTCCTGTCTGGGCGCAGCAGTCGCAGCCATCGTCCAATGACATGCAGAACAACCCCGCTGCGGCGGCTCAGGATCAGACTTCCCCCACTGCTGAACAGCCGCTGGCTCCGCAGAAGGAAGGTTTCTGGGGCCGGGTGAATCCATTTGCCCGGAAGAAGTGGGTGAAAAAGCAGACCGATCCGATCAACGATCGCCTGACCGAACTGGATGAAGTGAATGCCCACAACGCGCGCGACATCAAGGATGTCGATGCCCGGGCGCAAGCCGGAATCCAGAGGGCGCAATCGGCGGCCGATGCCGCAAACCAGGCCGCAACGGCAGCTGGACAGCAGGCCCTGAACGCCAGCAACACCGCGACGACGGCCTCACAGCACGTCGACAGCATTAACGGCACGGTCAACGGACTCGATCAATACCACCAGATCACCGAAGCTGAGATCACCTTCCACAGCGGCAGCGCAGTGCTGACGGCCGACTCGAAGGCGAAGCTTGATGAGCTGGCCGCGAGCCTGAACGGCCGCAATGGCTACATCGTGGAGATGGAAGCGCACTCGCCTGCCGGTGGCAGCATGGGCATCCAGAACTCCGAGCGCCTGGCAGAAGCCGTCAAGCGTTATCTCGTGACCGAACACCAGATTCCCGTCTACCGCATGCACGCCGTGGCCCTTGGCAATGCCACCATGGCGATGAATGACGACTCGACCCAGAAGCCTGAGCGCATCCGGACGAGTACCGTGCACCTGCGGTTGATGGAAAACAGTTTGGCGGCCCCAGCCTCAGCGTCACCCCAAAGCGCTGGGACTGCAGCTGGCGCAGTGCAGCCGTAGTTCGCGGCCATCCTCCCCCGAGGCTCTGCACCGAGCGCCAACGGCCACCCCGCCGTAAGGCCGCCAACAAAGCTCTCGCAACGCGAGAGAACCAAGGCAACTTGGCCCCCGTCGAAAACGGGGGCCGTTTTTTGCCTGGCTCTCATTTCTCCAGATGGCTGCAATTATAATATTCGTTATAATCGTGTTTGAGGCACGGGGTGAGAAATGACGAAGCTCAAGGTCACCACGGTCGGCAGTTCGGCTGGAATCATTCTTCCGAAGGAAGTCCTCGCACGCCTCAAAGTGTCGAAGGGGGATTCTCTTTTCCTTACGGAATCGCCGGACGGGTTTCGCCTGACGCCGTATGATCCCGAGTTTGAAGAAGACATGGAACTCGCCCGTCAAGTGATGCGTAAACGCCGCGATCTTCTTCGTGAATTGGCAAAATGACCGCGCCGGCCTGGAGATGGATCAAGGAGAATTCCGTCCTCGCCATCCACGAAGAACAGGTCGCCGAACATGGCGGGCTGCACGGCGTTCGCGATCTGGGGCTCCTTCAGTCGGCCCTCGCGCGGCCTCAGAATCTTGAGGCTTACCAACAGTCCGACGCCGCCGACCTCGCCGCCGCATACGCCGTCGGCATTGCTCGCAATCACCCATTCCTCGATGGGAACAAGCGCACCGCGTGGGTCGTCGCTGAAGCCTTTCTGCTCAAGAATGGCTACGAACTGTTCGCGACCAACGCGGATGGCTTAGTGGTGATGCTTTCGGTCGCTGACGGCTCTATGCCTGAAGCGGAATTCTCCTCCTGGTCCCGCGCAAACATTCGGCCGCTCAACGCCGATGAAATCTGAAGCTCGTTCCGCGGATCCTCGCGACTCCTTCTCTCCTAATTCCGCCAACGTACAATTGCTTCCAACCCACGATGGAGGCATTCATGCGCAGGCTTCTTCTCACCGGACTCTCTCTTCTGTTGGCTGCCGCTCTCGCGTTTCCTCTCAACGCGCAGGGCTCGCCGCCGCAGTCCACGGCCGGCCAGCCCTACGCGGTCGAGTACTACTACAAGTGCCAGTGGGGCCATCAGCAGGAGTTCCTCGACCTGTTCCTGAAGAATCACTACCCTTTGCTCAAAAAGATCCAATCCACCGGCCGCATTCTCTCCGTCAAGGTCGAGTCGCCCGCCTACCACACCACGGAAGATGGCCGGTGGGATTACCGCGTGACGATCGTCTTCAAGGACTCGACGGCGGCCACCAGCGCCAACCCCGATGAAGACGTGTTCACCAAGCAGCTTTGGCCCGACCAGGAAAAATACAAGCGCGAAGAGCAGCGCCGCTTTGAGATCCTGCTCGGCCACTGGGATTTGCCCGTCACCGACATTACGCCGCGCTAGCAATTCCAGCTTTGACTCGAACAGCTCATCTGCTTTTTTCCCTGGCTCGCGGTCGATGATTTGCGGCGCTATGCCGAGGCCGAAAACCAGAGCGACCAGGCAGCAGTGGATCGCGCAGGCGTTTGGTTGGACGGGTCCATCAACATCGACAGGTCAGGCGGCGGGTGGTTTCAAATTGCTCGCCGCTGAGGCGAGAGGCAGCTGGACGATCGCGCGAGCGCCGTCGCCGTCTTCGCGATTGACAAGAGTGATGTCGCCTCCGTGCGCGCGCGCAATCTGCTGCGCCAGAGCCAGACCAATGCCACTGCCAGCGGACTTTGTCGTATAGAACGGAACGAATAGATTCTCCGGGTTCGCGATTCCCAGTCCACGGTCTTCAATCACGATCCGCACACTTGCACCGCCGGCCGCCCAGCTCGCGCGCACCGGCTGACTGCCGTTGGATAGCGATGCATCGACGGCATTGGCCAGCAGATTGATCAGCATCTGCTCGATCTGGTCGGAATCGGCATCGAGAGTGATCGGCGGCCCGGCCTCGAGCTGCACAGCAAGACGCTGTTCGAGCACTACCACCCGCTCCATCAACTGCCCGAGCGAAACGGGCCGCTGGCGCGGCGGCGGCAACTGCGCCAAGTGCCGATACGATTGCACAAAACGATGCAAGGCATCAGCGCGGCTCTCCATCACACCCAGGCCGCGGCGAAAATCGTTGCTGGTGGCTTCATCACGCTGCAAGCTATCGACACGGGCAAGCAGGCTGCCGGCGATGGACTTGATTGGAGCCAGCGAGTTGGAGAGCTCGTGGCCGAGCACGCGGATGAGCCGCTTCCATGCGGCCTGCTCCTCTTCCTGCAGCGGAACTCGCACGTCGGCCATCACCAGCAAAGTGTGCGGCGCTCCGTCCTGCCGGAAGCTTGCCTTTCGCAGCAGCCAGCGCGCCGGATTGGCGCCAAAGGAACGGATCGACTCGTCGGGCGCGGCAAGCAATTCGTCCAGGCCAAGCTCAGTCGCCAAATGATCGAGACATCGCGCGTAGGGACGATTGAGCAGGTTGAGACCGGAACTATTGATCAGCCGCAACCGATTTTCGCGATCGAAGGCGAACAGCGGCGCGTGCATCACTTCCAGAATGCGCGCCAGCAGCGCTGTCGCCTCCAGAGAACGTACACGCTGCTTCTGCAAGAGATCGGCGAGCGCATTAATCTCGGCTGCGAGTTCGCCCAGCGCATCGCGAGATGCCGCACCGCGCGCGCGGAAAGAGTAATCGCCCTCGCGAAGCGACGAAACCACATTGGACAGGGTTTGCATGGGACGGACAAAGCTGTCAATGAGGGCGGAGGCGCAGAGCGCGAGATAGATGAGCAGGCAGACGGCGAGCAAAACCGCAGGCACGACGTCGAGCTCGTGAAGATCGAAGAAGACTGCAAGAGAAATCAGAGCTGGAAGACAGAGCAGCAAAGAATAAAGCCATGCCCGGCGAACGGTCTGGCGCGAACGCCGGCGCGGCTTCGCGTCATAGGCCATACTTTTCCATGCGCCGGTAAAGAGCGGCACGGCTCAATCCGAGCGACTCAGCGGCCTGGGAGATATTTCCATCGCAGCGGCGCAGCACTTTGCGGATCAGCACGGCTTCCATTTCGTCGATGCTCATATTCTCGAGTGACAAGGCTGCCGGGCGCGCACCCCCGATGGAAAGATTTGCCGGCTCAATCTCTTCGCCAGCGCACAGGAGCAGGGCCCGCTCAATGCTGTGCTCAAACTCGCGCACGTTCCCGGGCCAGGAATACTGCATCATCTGCTGCATGGCGGCTGCCGAGAAGCCGGTCACCTGCTTGCGATAGCGCATGCGGAGTCGGGAAAGGAAATGCTGCGCCAGCAGCGGAATATCCTCGCGCCGATCGCGCAGCGGAGGCAGGTGAATCTCCACCGTATTGATGCGGAAAAGCAGATCTTCGCGAAAGTTGCCCACCTCGGCCTCTTCGTGCAATTGCGCGTTGGTGGCACAGAGAAGGCGCACATCCACGCGCCGCGTTTGTGACGATCCCACGCGCTCCAGTTCGCCGGTTTCGAGCACGCGCAGCAGCTTGGCCTGCTGACGCAGCGGAACATTAGCGATTTCGTCGAGGAAAAGCGTGCCGCCGCTGGCCAGCTCAAAGCGGCCGACGCGATCGGTGCGGGCATCAGTAAATGCGCCCTTCACATGGCCGAAGATCTCGCTCTCGAATGTTCCCTCGGGCAGGCCGCCGGCGTTCACCGCAACCAGCGGCATGCGGGAGCGTGCTGAGGCGGTGTGCAAAAGCCGCGCGACGATTTCTTTTCCAGTCCCGTGTTCCCCGGTGATCAGCACGTTGGCGTCCGAGGGGCCGATTCGGGCGATGAGTTCGAGAACAGGCTGCATCGACGGCGCCGAGGCAACGAAATCGGGCATACCATCGGAACGAAGAATCCGGTTTTCAAGCTCAAGCTGCCGGGCACGGCGTAGCGCCTGCCGCAACTCAGCGTGAACGCGGATGAGCGAAAGCAGCCGCTCGTTCTCCCACGGTTTCTGGACAAAGTCGCGAGCGCCACGCTTGATGCTTTCGACGGCGAGGTCGATATTGCCCCAAGCCGTCATCACGATCACGGGTAGGCGTGAATCGAATTCCTGGATACGCGCCAGAAGATCGAGGCCTTCCTGGCCGGAGGTGGTGTCGCGTGTGTAATTCAGATCGATCAAAACCACATCGTAGTCGCGCTCGCCGAGCGCTTCCAGCAATATTTGCGGCGAACGCACGCAGTCCACATCGATACCATGCGGCTTGAGCAGCAGCTCAACCGCCTCGAGAACATGCGGTTGATCGTCGGCCGCCAGTACTCGAATTCTGTCCTGCTTACTGGGGATGGCCTGCCTCCGAGACATCTGGTTTCGGTCCCAGAGAGGAAGACCCATCGCTGGTGACACCGGCCCGGGCATCGGCGATGGAGATACCGTAATCTTCGAGGATCGATCCGGTAGCGCGTCGCAATTCGATGCGAGCTTTCTCATAGGCGGTCTCTGCATCAACCAGCGCGGACTCTGACTGGGCCAGGTCGTTGTCCGCCGAAAGCGTTTGCTGGTTAGAACCTGCGCCCAGTTTCTGTTCCTGCTGCATAATGTTCAGCGTCTTCTGCGCCAAGTCGCGCGCCTGGCGCGCCGACTCCACGCGGCTTGCACTCTGCTCCAAAGCATAGCGCGCATTGCGCACTTCGATGCGAATCTTCTTTCGCAGCTCCTCAAAGTAAACCTGCGCCTGGCGATACTCGAGCTCCGTGCGCTCCTGATCGGCTTTGGCGATTCGGTTACGCAGCGGCACGGCGAGTTGCACGCCCACCTGGTACTCGGGCGCGCGATCGTCGAACGCGCTCTGGACTGCGCCGCCAAAACTTGACGGCAGACTGGTATTTTGGCCGGTATTGTAGTAATCGCTGCTCTTTTGGCCCGCCAGACCTGTGCCGGCGTACAGTCCGTAAACGTTCAGTTGCGGAAGCAACGCGTTCCTCGCGGTTTTGCGGCTCAGGTTGCTGTTCTCCAGGCCCAGGCTCTGTTCCTGCAGCTCCGGACGGCTTTTCAGGGCCCTGTCGATCATCGTTTCCACCGGCTCGCTGACCGCTTCAATCTGGCTCGCGATGTGGTCGGTTGGCACCACAGGCATCTCGTCGAGGCGCGTATCGTCGAGACTCTTGGTAATTGCATTTTTCATGTAGAGTTCCTGCAATTCCAGGTTGGTCCGCGCCACGGTTAGATCCTGTTGGCGCTGCGCCAGGTCGCCTTCGGCCTTCAGAACGTCCATCTCAGGAATCGCCTGCAGCCCAAGTTGCTTGCGGGCGGTGGTGAGCGTCTCATTAGCAAAGGCCACCGAGCGCTCCTGGACCTGGTTATCGTCATAAGCATTCACCAGGTCCCAGTAGATATCGCAGACTTGAGTTACAGTGGCGATGATCTGAGCCCTGAAGGCAATGTCTGAGATTTTCTGGTTGGTCCTGGCGATATGCAGATACCGCAGATTCGGACCGAAACCGAAACCAGCGAGGAGCGGCTGCGACACGACGGCCTCCATCTTCGATGTGAGGTTGGGGCTGAAAAAGTCGTAGACTCCGTTCGAGGTGGTGCGGAAATTGATCCAACCCACCTGCAGGTTTGCGCCGGTGGCAAAGCTTTGGGTGTAGTTGACCCCTCCGGAGATTGTATTGACCTTGTAGACATTCACGCCCTCCAGCTGAAAGTTCGAAAGCTCCTGCTCGGTGTGGTCCACATATCCCTGTGCGGTGATCACGGGGTCAAATCCCGGCACCGGAGTTCCAGTTCCCAGCGTGCTCTGCACAATTCCCGCCGCTCCCGAGCCGGCGCCGCCCGCGCCTGTGCTGGTGCCACCTGCGCCGGTTCCCGTGCCGCCGCCGCCCCCGCCGCCGCCGGGCGTTCCTGAGACCACGCCGGTATTCACGCCACGATCCTGGCCGCCGGCCGAAGTCCGCAGAATATCGGCCTGTGCGATCGGCAGGTTGAAGCGCGCGATCACAATGTCGAGATTATTTTCAAGCGCGAGGTCGATCGCGTCACGCAAAGACAGGTAGAGCTTGCCATCGCGAATCAGCGTTTCGAGACGCGGGGAGTTTGTCATGCTGGGCGCAGGAACTGTGGTGCCGCGATAGGCGTCGAAGGGATTCAGCGAGCGCCGCTGCAACTGGTCAAATGGGATCTGGGCTTGTGCCGCCGGGCCGGACGCGGTTGCCGGAGCCGGCTGGGGGCGGGATGGCGGAGGAGGCGCGGCGAGAACGAGACTCGCCTGCAGAAGGAGTGCCACGGCGGCGATACCGCGCCCGAATCGATTCTGTTTATCGAATTTCACTCTCAACCTTCCCTTGTCTCTGCGTTGCGGTGCGCTGATCGATATTGTTTGTCGACATGATGTTTGTCGGCATGATTGTCGACGCGCATATCGATTCGTTCATCGCCATCACTTCGCCGCAACCGCCGGTTTGCTCGCAATGCTCTCGTCGCGCGTAACCCATCCGTCGCGCAGTTCCACGATGCGCGAGCCGTACCGCGCATTTTCCTCAGAGTGGGTGACCTGGATGATGGTGGTTCCCTGCTGGTTGAGCTCGCGAAAGAGTTCCATGATCTCGCGGGCTTGTGTGGAATGCAGGTTTCCCGTGGGCTCGTCGGCCAAAAGCAATGTGGGAGCATGCACCAGCGCGCGCGCGATGCCTACCAATTGCTGCTGCCCACCAGAAAGCTGCGAAGGAAACAGGTCTTTCTTGGCGACAATCTGGAAGCGATCGAGAACGTCCGCTACCATGCCCTGGCGCTCCCTTGCAGGAAGATTTTTGTAGGAAAGCGGGAGGTCGATGTTCTCCGCCACCGTGAGATCGTCGAGCAGATGATAGCTTTGGAAGACCATGCCGATACGTTGGCGCGCAAGGTCGGCGCGTTGCTTTCGGTTCAGAGTGTGAATCGCCGTTTCGCCGAACCGGTACTCGCCGAGCCAACTGTCATCCAGCAGGGCCAGGATGCTGAGGAGCGACGACTTTCCTGCTCCCGATGGACCCATGATGGTGACGAAGTCTCCTTCGTGAATCGTGAGTCCGATGCGGCGCAACACCCACGTCTCCGTGTGCCCGGTCTTGTAACTACGCTCGACATTTTTCAGCTCAATCATGATGTCCGGCGTTCTCCCATCTCCCTATCGTTCTATCGTTCGGCTCGAGTTACTCGGTGCGCAGCGCCTCGATCGGCTCAATTGATGCGGCGCGCCGCGCTGGAACGAACGCCGCAACGGCCGCGAAGACAATTAATATCAGCGGCGCGCCAACCAGTGCAGTGGGATCGTAGCTGTCGACGCCGTAGAGCATGACCTTCATCAAATAGTCAACGTAAAGGGATGCCGGAATGCCCAGAACAAGACCGGCGAGAATCTGCCAGAGCGCGCCGCGCATGACCATGTTGATCACACTTTTCCGAGTAGCGCCCAGCGCCATGCGAATGCCGATCTCGCTGGTGCGGCGCGCAACGAAGTAGGACATCACTCCATAGAGGCCGACCGAAGCGAGCACCAGCGCCAAGAGGCCGAAGAGTCCGGTCAGGCGCGCGACTAAACGCTCCTCATTAAAGTTGCCGGCGAGCTGATTGCCAAACGTACGCAAATCTTTCACTGTGAGATTCGGATCGATGCCGGCAAACGTGTTGCGAACCAGCGCGTCCACATTCGACGGCGCAGTGTGAAAGTCGAGGATCATCGCATCCGCGAACATGGAACGCGTCTCTCCGCGGATCATTCCGGGATCCTTGAGGTTCGCGTCCTGCTGTGCGAGCGGTCGCAGGTACACGGGATGCATATCCTCGTGTGTGTATTGCAGGTTCATCTTGAAATCGCGGAAGACACCCACGATCTCAAAGCTGCCGGAGTATTCCGGCCGATCGATGCCGAAGTGCCGGCCGATGGGGTCCTGGTTGGGGAAGAATTTTTTCGCGAAGGCCTCGTTCACAATCGCCACGAGCGGCGATGTGGCGGTGTCTTGCTCGGTGATGCCGCGCCCGCGCAGAATCGGCACGCCAATGGAATCGAGAAAGTGCGTATCGACGCGGTCCCAGGTCGAGTCTGGATTATCGCCCTGCTGTGGCGCGGGATGGCCCTGCTGGATGACATAGTCGCTCCAGTTGTCGCCCTCGAGCGGGCTGTAAAGCGCAAGGCTCGCATTCGCGATGCCGGGCAGAGCCGAGAAGCGATCCTGAATTTCGCGGTAAAGAGCGGGCAGCCGGTCAACCGTGTAACCCGCGCCCTGCGGATCAAAGTGCAGCACGTAGCGGTTTTCCGTGACCACGCCGAAGTTCTGGTTTTCCAGATTGGTGAGTGTCTTCGTCATCAGAATCGCTCCGGCAAGCAGAACTACAGAAAGCGCGGCCTGAAACACCACGAGCGTCTTTTGCGGCAGCGAAGAGCGATCACGCGTTGTGCGGCTCACCCCACGCAGCGCTTCCGCCGGTTGCGCATGGAATGAGAGCCACGCGGGCGCAGCGCCGAATAGAATGCCGGTGAGAAAAGATACCAGCAGGGCAAAATCCAATACCGGCAGCGAGGGACTGGCGTCGATGGGCATATTTCTCGCGTCGGGAAACACAAGCGCCAGGATGGTGCGGCAGCCTGCGTATGCCACGATGAGTCCGGCGAGCCCTCCGATGCAGCTCAAGACGACGCTCTCGGTGAGAATCTCGCGCAGGATGCGGCGCCGCCCCGCGCCGAGCGCCGTCCGCAGTGCGATATCGGCACGCCGTGTTGTGGTGCGCGCCAGCATCAGGTTGGCGATATTGGCGCAGGCGATGAGCAGCACCAGAGTGGAGAGAGCCATGAGCATCTTCAGGCCCTTGCCTGCCTCGTTCTGCAGGCGCTGGATGCCGCCTCCTCCCGGAGTAAGGACAACGTGCGTCCTGGGAACGAGCGCCGCTCCGCCGTTAGCGACCATGTTCGGCCGCGACCAGAGCCACTGCCGTAGTGCGACGGTCAGCTTGCTCTGGAGTGCCGGAATATTCGTGCCCTCGTGAACCCGGCCCAGCAAATAGAGCCAGTGCGACTCCGGCTCGTTGAGAATTGAGTCTTCGGCCTCAACGTAGGGCTCGGTGTGAATGGGAATCCAGAATTCGGGCGGCGTGTCAGTCACGCGATCGCCAAAGAATCCGGGCGGCGTAATCCCAATCACGGTGAAGGGCTTTGCCTGGATGTATATCGTCGAGCCCACAATCGAGGGATCTTCGGCATACTCGCCCTGCCACGCCGCATAACTCAGCACGAGGGCTGGAGCAGCGGAGAGCGTGTCGTCGCTGTCGGAAAAAACCCGGCCCGCATAGGCATTTACACCGATCGTCGAAAAGAAATTTCCCGAAACAAATTGGCCGGGAAGTGATTTTGCCAGGTCGTTGCCGCGCCGCACGCTCCATGTCCATTGGCCGGCCTGCGTCGCGGCGAGTTGCTCGAACTCAGGAGCAGATTGCTTCAGATGCTGATACAGGTCGAATGAAAAAATGGAAAAGTCGCCGGTCTTTGAGGCATCTTCAGGATATCCGCCATCGACGCAACACTGATTGTTGTCGCCAATGCGATAAAGCTGCGATGGATTGGCCACCGGCAGCGAGCGCAGCAGGATGGCATGGACCAAGGTGAAGATGGCAGTGTTGGCTCCGATGCCGAGAGCCAGCGTGAGGATCACGGTCAGCGCAAAACCCGGCGACTTACGCAACTGGCGCAGCGCGTAGCGAACGTCGCGTATCAGTGTGCTCATTTCGCCTCCGCCGCTTCTTCGAGCTTCTTCATCTCCTGTTCGCTCACGACCTTGCCGTCGAACAGATGCAGTTCGCGCTCGGCGTGGCGCGCAAAGCGGGGATCGTGCGTGACCATGCAGATGGTCGAGCCTTCGCGGTGCAGCTCGCTGAGCAGGCGCATCACCGCCTCGCCGTTTTTCGAGTCCAGGTTGCCGGTGGGCTCATCGGCCAGCAGGATCGAAGGCGAGCCGGCCAGCGCGCGCGCGACAGCCACGCGCTGTTGCTGGCCGCCCGAAAGCTGCGCAGGATAGTGCCTCATGCGGTGCGCCATGTTTACCCGCTCCAGCGCTTCTTTCACGCGCCGCTTCCGCTCCGCCGATGGCATGCCGGCGCGATAAGTGAGCGGCAGCTCGACATTTTCTTCAACCGTCAAGTCGCCGATAAGATTGAAGCTCTGAAAGATAAATCCAATCTCCTGGTTCCGGATGCGCGACCGGTCGCTGAAGCTAAGATTCTCGACGGCGTTGCCGTTGAGCTGGTAGCGGCCGCTAGTGGGAGTATCGAGCAGGCCGAGAATCGAAAGCAGCGTGGACTTGCCGCAACCCGAAGGTCCTGACATCGACACATACTCGCCCCGCTTGATGGTCAAGTGAATTCCGGAGAGCGCGTGGGTCTCCACTTCGTCGGTGTAAAAGACCTTGGTGAGGCCCTCAATTTCGATCAGAGTAGCGTTTTCGATCAGGGTTCGATTCGCTGCCATGGTGTGTCTCCTGTTTTCCTGGCTGTCTCTGGTTCTGTGTTCCGCGCTGCCTCTCGCATCCGCCGCGCACTTGCTATTCAAATCTCGTTATTCAAGGCGGATCCGGTCCACGCTATCCCAACGTGACATATCGGAGAGAATCACGGTGTCGCCTTCTTTCAATCCATCAAGCACCTGAATCTCGTTGACAGAAGCGCGGCCAACCTTGACCGGCACGCGCGTGGCGCCTTTGCCGTCTGCATCCAACCTGAACAGGTTCAGCGTGGAATCTTCATTCCCCAGCGCCGGACGGCCCACGTAAAGGACATCCTTCAGGCTTTCCAGATCGATAGTGCCGTCGACGCTTAACTGCGGAACCGCGCCTGGCGGCAACGCGCCATTCAGTTCTACGTCAACGGTGCGCGTTCCGTTCACCACAGAAGGATCGATTCTGGTGACGTGGCCGGAAATGACTCCGTTGTGCGTATCGATTGACGCCGGCTGGCCGATCTGGATGTCGCGTGCCTGCGTCTCCGCAATCTGGAGAGCGGCTTTCAGCTTGTCTCTCTGGATGACCTCCGCCACGCTGGTTCCCGTGGCCACGTGTTCACCGACTTGCACCGGGGTCGCCAATGGCGCAAGCGTCCCGGTGATCGTTGAGCGTACCTGCAGTGCCTGCGCCTGCCTCTCATAAAGATCGAGGAGTGCCTGAGCCTGGTCGATCTTCGTTTTCTGTGACGCGAGCTGCACGGCGATCCCCTTCTCATTCACGTCAAGCTGTTGCTGGCTGAGCTGATGCTGTGCAGTCAACTGGTCGGCTGTGCCTTTGGACTTTTGATAGGCGAGCCCCGAGATGACGCCCAGGTCGTAGAGCGCCTTGTCCGTCTGGGCCTGCAACTGGTCCTGCGTGTAGTCGGCGTTCACCTGTGCGGATGCAGTCTTCTTATCCATCAACGTGCTTTGGAGTTGTGCCTGGAGGCTCTTGTAATCGGCCTCGGCCGCTTTAAGCCCCAGCCGTGCGCTCAACAGCTCCTGCTGAAGCTGCGGATCGTTAAGATCCAGAATGATCGTGTTAGGCGTTACCTGGGCTCCGGGAAGAATGCGAATGCGCACCACGGTGGCGTCGGTCTGCGCGGGGATCAGTTCAATAGAGTCTTCGCGTGGCGCGAGTACGCCGGTCGATGAGCGCACCTGGCGTATCATCGGGCCGCGCTTGACGGTGTCGGTCCAGATGGTTGAACGATCGACCGTGGGCGCAGCCGGCTTGAGCCGGGAAACCCCCACGGCCAATAGGGCAATTATGGCCGCCGCGCCGGCGAGCCAAATCACGAGGCGGCGATTCTTCTTTTGCTTGATGTCGGGACGCGCGATATCCATCGCCCAATGAGTGAGCAAGAAGTTTGCCAATTCGATAACATGCGGGCGTATTGAAAACAGGAAACTTCGGGCGCTCGTTCGGCAACGTCACGATAGGTCAGTGACCGATTCCGTCGCAAACTGTTCGATTTCGAACAGTCCACTTCATTGCCTCGAGCGGAATAACTCCTCGCGCAAGCGACGTCCTCGCTGAAGCCTGACTTGAGAGTGGGCCGGCTTCAGCGGTCTGTCAGCCAAAATTCCCGGAGCGTAGGCTGGTGCTGTTCTGTCAATGCGTGTGTTTCATGCCAGTCATGCCGAGCCCGTTGCCCGGCGCGCCGAGGTTAGGGACAATCTCAATGTTTGTCATCATGCCACCGTCTTCGTGATCGAGGATGTGGCAGTGAATGACAAACTCGCCGATATAGCGGTCGTACTTGGTCCGAATGAAGACCTGATAGCCGTTCTGCACAAAGACCGTGTCCCTGAAGACGTGCCACATGCCGCAGTATTGGTTCTCCAGACCGAGGGAGTCGGGCTTGACCAGGCACTCGCCATGCGGGCCGAAGATGCTCTGTGCAGCTCCTGTGTCTGACACTTTTTTCACGTCCATCACTTCGAAGGGGTTCACGTGGATGTGGAAGATGTGCGGAACGACCTGCGAGGTCAACTGCCAGTCATCAGTTGTCCCGACCTGCCGCGTGAAGTCGATGCGATTCGGATCATAGGTCTTGTAATTGATATAGAAGCCGAATTGCCCGGTCCACTCATCGCGAGGCGTCTTCGGCGCGACGAATGGCGGATCCTGCGGGTAGGGAGCGTTTCCGATAAAAAAATCAACCTTCTGCAATTCGCTGGTCACGACTTCATCCTTGAGGTCGGCCATGCCACGCCATGGCGTCAAATCGCCGCGCAGCAGGCCCTTGCGCGCCGCATCGGGCAATCTTTGATTGCCGTCATACAGCGCCTGTTCCACATAGCGTTCGAGATCGCTTGTAATCGGCTTGCCGCCTTTCACGATCACCGTCGCCAACAGTTCCGCCTGATCAGGTCCCTGCCCGCCCGCATGGTAAGCGCTGCCCGTTTTTGCGCGTTCTGCCGGGGTTGCGGCCTGGTTCAGCAAGCAGTAGGTGCCGTCGTGCGGAAACACAATCAGGATGTCGCTGCGGTAGCCGGGCTGCAGAAAGTTACTACCCATTCCGCCGCTGATCGTCTTACCGCTGATCTTGCGAAGGGAAGTGCGGGTGAGACCATCCGACGCAATCTCGAACTGCGGCACCAGATCGACTTTCGGCTGTGAATCGGGTACTGTCACCGGACAAACTTCGGCGATGGTTTTAGCCTGTTCTGCCGGCGTTCCGGCAATCACACCGGTAAGCGCCAGCGCGGCATTCGGTCCAACGGCGCGCATCGGCACCACCTGCATGTTGATGGTGTCATGAATTCCTGCATGCACGAACCGCCAGCGCTCGATCTCGCCTGCGGCGATGCCGGTCAGTACCGGTTGCACGGCGCCATTGATGCTGGTGAATCGCCCGCTGTTGTCCCACACTGTCTGCGAATCAAGCTGCAGTTTGAAGTTCTCCACCACGCCGGCCTTATCGGGCGGGCAGCGCCATGTGCCGTCTTGATTCGTCAGAATGTTCGCATCGGTATCGTCCTCAAAGCACGCGTAAGGAATCTGCTGGAACAGAAACACCTGTTCGCGCAGCGGCTTGCCTGTCGCATCCTTGAGAATCGTATCCACATCTCCGGGGCGTCCACCGGTGTATTCCCTTTTCCCGCGAACGATCAGGACTCCGGATGCACCGCTCGCCACCTGCAGCGCCGTTGAGCCGTGGCGATGCGCGTGGTACCAGAAGGTTCCCGACGGATGATCTTCGGGAATATTGACCTCGTAATCGAACTTCGTGTGCGGCGCGATATTTAGCAGCACATTGTCGCTGTTGCCCGCCGGTGAAACGTGAAGTCCATGGAAATGGAGATTGATGGTGTTGAAGCAGCCTGGGCTGCCATCCGGAGGATCGCCGCCGCCCGGACAAGTGGGGTCTTTCTCATCGAGTTCGTTGTCCAGATGCACGCGCAGCGTGGAGCCGGGCGCAGCATCGATCAGCGGCCCCGAAAGGCACCCGCCATAGGACCGAAGTTTCACCTTGTCCATGGTCCCGCCATTGCTCGGGTTGTAGATCCGGTTTTCCTGCTCGGTTACTGTCAGGTTCACCGTAATCAGGTTGCCGTCGCGGCTCACCTCTGCCGCCGGATCGCAGCCCTGCTGCGTGGCAGACAATGCAAACAGCTTCACCGCACCAGGATTCGACGCTTCGGGTTTCGGCGCCTCGGGCAGCGTTGGCGGCGGAAGAAACGGCTGAGGCGCCAACTGTCCAAAGAGTGGTGAGCAAATGGCTCCCAGCAGTATAGCCGTCGCGATTGTGTGGGTTCGGTTCATCGCTGGCACTCCGTGGTTCAGATGTTCCTGCGTTCTATCCGATTGAGGCGAGGGTTGCAATCTACGGCTCATATCTGGGAGGGCCATCTGCATTCGCCGCCCTTCCCATGCGAGTAACGAGACTAGTTTTTTCCCGGCGCTTTTCTCTGCAACTCGTCGGAAAAGTTCAACAGAAAAGTCAGGTGCGTGAGGGTCTTCTGGCTCCCAGGATCGTCGGGCGCAAGAATCGCGACGATCCGCTTCCCATCCGGCGCCACATCGTAGTTCGGAAAGTTGTACGAGGCGGCCAGCGGCACAGTGGACCACATACGCGGCGTGCTTGCTGTAAAAGTTGACCCGCTGGTTGTGTAGGCCGCCGTCATGATTCCGACCTCGCCGAGTTTTTCGAAGAACAACTCATGGCCGGAGCGGGACCACACAGGGAAATGACCCGAACCTGTAGAAATCTGCCACTTCCCGCTCGGGCCGGGAAATGCGCGAACATACACCTCCGGCCCTCCCGACTCATTGGAAGCGTAGGCCAGCCAGTGCCCATCGGGCGAGACGGCCGGCTCCAGATCCACAAACGGAGATGCGAGAAAGAGTTCCGGCTTTCCCAGCCGCGGATGATCGGGATCGCCCTCCACTGGCACAGTCCAGATCTCCGATCCATCCGCGCCGAAGCGGTGGAACGCAAGGCGCTTGCCGTCGGGTGTAAACGTAAATGGCACGTCCTCGAATTTCCCATCCGTCAGCCGCTGCGCTTCGCCGGAACCGTCGGAGCGGGTCCAGTAGAGTCCGGGATTCTTAGAATCATGCGACAGAAAGAGAATGTACCGACCATCCGGAGTCCAGACCGGGTAGCGATTGTCCCTCTCGAGGAACGTGAGCCGTGACAGCGTACTGCGTTCCAGGTCTTTCACCCAGATATCGATCTGCGAATCGGCGCCAATCGCAAATGCGACCCGCTTGCCGTCCGGCGAGATACGGGGCGTGAAATAGAGCCCGGCCGGCGCCTGGAATTCCTGGCGATTGCCGACGCCGTCCAGCCACGCTATGGAACCGCCTCCGCTTGCCGCGCGGCTGGGAAGATACACGAACAAGCCATTACCCGATACCGCGAAATCGCCGCCCGAAACAGTGTTACTCGCAACGTCGTCGAGGATCGGCACCGGCGACCCGGTTATGGCCATTCGCTTGAGATCGAAGGGCACGGCGACGAGGGTGCTCCGATGCAGATAGATCAGATGGCCGCAGTTCGAGCAACGAGCGCTACCGCTGGAGCTGACGTATCGCGGTGAAAATCCGCCGCGCATCAAGGTCTTCCGCTCACCGGTCTTCAGCGAGAGCAGTTCGATGCTCGCGTTGTCGTAATCCCCCACGTCTGAGGCCGCAGTGAACAGGACGTGCTCGCCGTCCGGCAAAACCTGCGGCCAGCGATGGGTGTGTTCCGTGCCCTTGAACTGGGTCAGAGGCTCGAGTTGCCCTCCTTCCGACGACACGCGAGAGAGCGGCTCGCCGAGCCCACCCGCCACGACAATATTGCCGTCATTTCCCCAGCTCGCGCCTCGCGCGTTGCGCACTATGCAAAGTGTCGACATCGATGCGCCATCCACAGAGACTTTCTTCAATTGATCGCCGGTAAAGAAGCCAATCCATTTTCCGTCTGGAGAAAAAAACGGCTCGCTGGCATTTTCCGTGTCGTTGATTGGAAAGATGGCGCTCTGCTGGAGGAGCCGCGTGCCGAGGTGCGGCTTGCCGTCTGCTGCGTTGTAGGTGAAGGCAAGCCGGGTGCCATCAGGAGACAGCGCCAGCGGACTGTTTCCCCCCACTCGCACCAGGACCGCGTCGCCGCCCACTTCCACGTTGAGCCGCAGCATGGGAGCCAGCGGCGCCGGGCGCGAACCACGCCATGTGAGAACCGCGAATGCAATCGCAGCGCCTGCCGCGATCGCGAACGCCGACGAGCAGGCCGTCCGTCCTAGCGCCGAGCGGCGCGCCGGGTGCGCTGCGGCGACACTCGAAGCTGCTTCCTGCTCCGGGTGCGCCAGATACTTCTCAAGTGCGATTCGCGCCTCACCGATGGATTGCAACCGGCTCTTCAGGTTGCGATCGAGGCACCGCTTTGTCAGTTCGCGAATCGAGGCGGGAGTCTCTGCCGGCAGCAGGTCGAAGTTGATCTCAGTGACCATGACCTCCGAAATCGTTTGCGCCATGGTCTGGCCCTTGAACAATCGTTTGCCGGTAAGCATCTCCCACAGCACCACGCCGAAGGACCAGATATCCGCGCGGCGATCGACCACATGTCCCGTCGCCTGTTCCGGGCTCATGTAGGTTGCAGTTCCAAGAATGATGCCGGGATGCGTGGCGTCCAGCATTGCCGTCTCGTCAGTGTCTGCGGGCGATTCTTCCATCGCCTTCGCCAGGCCGAAGTCCAGCACCTTCACCGTGCCGTCCGGAGTCATCATGACATTGGCCGGCTTCAGATCGCGATGCACAATTCCCTTGTCGTGTGCGGCCTCAAGCGCTTCGGCAATCTGCCGGGCAACATCGAGCGCTCGCTTCAGCGGCATCGGAGAGCGGACCGGCTGACCGGGCACATATTCCATCACGAGCGCGGAGCCTTCCATCCCGTAAATCTGCGCGATATTGGGATGATTCAGCGCAGCAAGGATCTGAGCCTCACGCTGGAAGCGCGCCATGCGTCCGGCGTCTTGTGCGACGGCCTCGGGCAGAATCTTGATGGCCACATCGCGATTCAGATTGGTGTCTCTCGCGCGATACACCTCACCCATACCGCCCACACCCAGCAGGGCGGTCACCTGGTAAGGTCCGATGCGGGAGCCTGAAGCCAAGGGCATTGAGATCAGATTATGTCACACAAGACTGCCCATAAAGATAGACTAGATATTCCCAAAATGTCTTGCCGATTGCCGGCTCAGATTGCTGCACTTGCGACGCAACACAGCCGGCAAACAGGCTCGAAAAATGCCCGATGAAGGAGAATGCATCATGCCCTCACCGATTGAGGTCTCATCCGTGGAAGAACTCGGCATTGCGGCCGGCAACTCAGCTTCCGGAACGATCATCATCCGGGGAAAAATCGTCAACGCACCCAGGCTTCAGCTCCAGCCGGGCCAGGAACTCGCCGGAAAAGGCGAATCGCCCACCATCGAGTTTGCACCGGGAATCGATGGTGTCCAACTTACCGCGAATAATGCCGTCCGCAACTTGTCACTGCTGACTTCGGCCGGTTATCGCGCGATCTACAATAAACCCGACGTTGACGATATTGGAACAATCACGATCGAGTCGGTCCACACCGTCGGGCAGGTCCAGATCCTCACCGAATGCATCACGCAATCGGGCCACGTCTCGGTGAATAATCTGGATATTGAATTTGCCGACGCGACCCAACGGCTCCCTCGGCCGCAGGGATTCGGAGTGAGCGTGCTGCAGGGCGCATTCACACTCTGGAATCGTCAGGCCGCTGCGTCTGTGACCGCCGAACTGAAAGGCATCTCGATCGGGCGCAAAGATGCGCCTGCGAGCGGGGGCGGTGTATTCCTCGCCGGTTTCGCGCAAGACGACATCGACTCGCTCAAGGTATCCCAGCTAACGACGGGCACGATATTCACTCGCGGCCAAATCGTTTCTGGACCCCCCGGGAGCACCGTTTATATCTCATGCGGAGTCGGTAACTTCTTCGGATCCCATGTTATCGAAGTTGAAAATCTCGGCGCGGTGACGACCTTTGGCGACTTCGACATGGTTCTCGATAATTGGGGCACGGTCGATCGCTGGATCGCGCAGAGACCTCTAACTTCCTACGGTAAGGAGACAGCGATCGGCTTTGTGAACTATGGAAGGATCGAGGAAGTCATTGTTCATGCGCCCATTGAAACATTTGGTACGGGGTCACGCGGCTTCAATGAGTATCACGGTTCCATCGGGAAGGCGGAATTTGATCGCATCACCACGCACGGCGATGCAGCGCCCGGAGTTCAGATTGGTTGTCCGGTCGCGCGCCTTGCCGTTCATGGTGGAATCGAGACGCACGGCGGAAGCGGCAAGGCGCTGGTCTCCGGTCAGTTTGTCCAGTTGCCCGCCTACGGCCTGAGCGTGACTGACGGCGGAGATATCGAAGAACTCCTGATCGACGGCGGAATTGTCACCCACGGCGCTTTCAATCCTGCGGGCAATAACGCAGCCAGCTCTCCTGTTCCTGCTGTTGACCTGTGCGGTCGAGTTGGAACCTTGCGTGTAACCGGCGGAGTTTCGGCCGACGGTCACTGACAGGACACCATCGTGTGCGGACCAGTCGCACATCGCCCACAAGAGACGATCGACAGACCGGCATTTCGATGTGACTGCGCTCTCGATCCCAACTCGCCACGTACACCATCAATCGGATTCCAAGGATCGCAATCGGATCGTGAGGCGTAGCCAGGTGGCAAGTATTGATGCTTTGCGAAAAAAACGATCTGTGATCCGCTAATAAGACGACGCCAAGAACAATCCATGCGGCGCCGGAGATGAGAGCCTTATTTCCCAGGCTAGCCGGCGATTGAACCCCGCAAGGCAGATCGACTTATCCGCGCCCGATGAGCGGCATTTCTGTCGCCATCAAAGTCATGAAGGGCACGTTCACGCTCAAGGGAAGATTGGCAATATAAAGTACAGCCTCTGCAACGTGCCGGACATCCATGCGCGGCTCTGGCATTTTGGAACCGTTCGCTTGGAGAAGTCCTGTGACCGCTCCCTCAGTTCTCTCCGTTGCGGCATTGCCGATATCGATCTGGCTGGCGGTGACGTCGAACCCACGCCCATCGAGACAAATGCATTTTGTGAGCCCCGTCATCGCATGCTTGGTCATCGTGTAGGGTACGGAAAACGGACGCGGCGCGTGAGCCGACACGGAACCGTTATTGATGATCCGCCCGCCTCTGGGTCTTTGTGCTTTCATCATGCGGATTGCGTGTTGGGTGCAAAGAACTGCGCCTGTCATGTTGACGCTGACAACACGGTTCCACTCCGCCAACGGCAGATCTTCAATCGGAACTCCGGGCGCATTAATACCAGCGTTATTGAAAAGCACGTCGAGCCGGCCAAACTCGCTGGCCACCCGCTCAAAGAGACTTGCGACAGACGTTGGATCGCTGACGTCCGCCGGAACTGCGAGCATTCGCCCACCGCCGGGGGTCGCCAGCGCAGCCGTGGCCTCAAGTTCTTGTAAGCGTCGCCCCGCAAGAACCACCGAGTATCCCGCGGCCTGCAAAGCAACACTCGTGTCTCGCCCGATTCCGCTTCCCGCGCCCGTAACGAGTGCGACTCTTTCGGCTACACCCATCCGTCCTCCTCCTCTCGCATGCTACTTCTGTAGATAAAGAAAAGTATTTCATTCCTGACCGAATGGCACCCGGCCGCATTCGTGGATGGTGGAGACAAACGCCGCCACATCTGCGGCGAGACGTTCGCTGGCCGATGCCGCGCCGTCACCGTGATCTGAGATAGGCAATCACGCTGCGGATTTCGGTTTTCGTGAGGATGGCGCCAAAGGACGGCATTGTCGCCTTGCCATTGGTCACAATGACTTCGGCGGCTTTTGGCGTCAGCGCTCCCGGCTCGTGAAACGCCTTGTAGAGATTGGGCGGCCCAAACGGTGAGTCATCATCGCGCTGCTTGTTGTGACAACTGATGCAGCGCTGATGAAAGATCGCGTCGCCATTCCGGATCGACGCCTGAGCGGCGCCGCCGGGCGCAGCCTGCGCATTCAACGGCCCAACAACAGGCGCAAGCGCCGCAAGAAGGCACGCTAAACCCACAAAAAACAGACTCGCTGACAGCGATGAGGAGGAAGAAGTCATATTATTCTGTTGCATAATTCGCAATTGAGAATGCACAAAAAGAGATATTTGCTCAAGTTAGCGTCCAGCCTCGAACGCTGTCAAGAGATCGACCACATCGTTTCCGGCAGTTTGGCGCAGGTAAAGAATTCCCCAATCGAGCAGGCCTCGGGCGAGTTTTGACGTGTCCGATTCGGACCAGATCGACACTACCTTCAATATATAGGTAGACTCCTGGCAACCACCGAAACGCAACGCACGATTCGGACCTCACTTCCTGTCTGTGCCAGTCTGCCAGACTTCGCTCCTTTCACTGGGCCGCAAGAAATGGCGGCCACAATCTTGCACAAGAAGCGGTCAATGGGACTAGTATGGTTGTCGGCGTTTCGGCAATCCATTTTGCGTATCGTGCAACGGCTCGCTTCATCTCAAATTTTGACGAGAGCACCGCAACCGCTGAGCCGATCTGACTTGGCTGGCCACGTCGGCGCATCGCATCTACCGTAGAACGCCCCCCGGCAGATCGGAACAAATCTCATCGCCAATCGCCGGTCGCCAATGCCCATCAGCGTCCCCGACTACTTCCACTCAGACGGAGCAAGGCGAACCGCTCTGCCTTTTCCGCCTGCATGAACGGCGGCATGTCGATGGTATGATGATCGTTGAATTGAACAATCCCCTCCGAATTTGTTGCCGGTGCTGTTCTGCGATCTGGCCAATCAGAGCGTAATCCATCCAAAGTCGATCGGAGTAAGCTCCGGAACTGACCTCGAGCTATGGCAACCAAGAAAAGCCCACAAATTCCATTCATCCAAAGCCTCGACCGTGGGCTTGTCATTCTCCAATTGGTTGCCCGCTCCAAACAGCCTGTGTCGCTTGGTGAATTGGCCGAGTTGCTGGATATCGATCGAAGCAGCGCCTTCCGTCTCGCTCACACCTTGCGTCGGCGCGGTTTCCTCTCGAGCCCGCCCGGCCGCAAGGACTACGTTTTGGGATCGTCGATGTGGACGCTCTCCCGCCAGTACGACTGGAGCAATATGTTGATCAAAGTGGCCGATCCGGAACTCAGGCTCTTAGCCACCGAGATCAACGAGACGGCGCACCTGGCCATTCGCGAGGGCAAGAGCGCGCTGTTTATCGATTCCGCCAACGCCACTCATGTGCTCGCAGTAGCTGGGCAAACCGGCGAGCTGGTGCCGCTCTATTGCACCGCGCACGGCAAGGCGCTCATCGCAGATGCCGACGAGCAGGAGCTCCGCTCTCAATTTGGAGCAGGCCCGCTGCAGATGCATACCAAGAGCACCATCACCAGCATCAAGGCTCTCGCAAAGGAGTGCAGCGGAATTCGCGAGCGGGGCTATGCTACCGACGAATCCGAGTACGCACCCGACCTTCGCTGCGTCGCGGCGCCCATCCGCCTGGGAACAGACATTGTTGGCTCTATTGGTATCTCGGCTCCCGCCTCGCGCTTCACCAAGAGCCTCTACACCAACTATGGGGCCAAGGTTTGTGATGTCGCGGCGCGGATCGGCGAAAGCCTGGATCACGAGAACTCCAAGCACTAATCAGTTGCTTTTCAGGCATCCGTTCAGCGCTTGTCGAATTCCTTCTGTGCAAACTCAATAAAGTAGGGCCAATTGGGCGCCGGTGTGTGTCCATACTGATGCTGGCGGAAAGCCACATCACCCGAATCGACGAGTGTGCCCACCGGCGGCATGACCGTGACCCCGATGCCTTTGGCGCCGAGAAGATCCCACACGGGACTCGCCGCTACCGCAGCCATGAACATTCCCTGCGCATCCTGCCACGCATCCCCAGGGGCGTACTTAGGGTCGGTAATCAGCGAGCCGCCGCCGATGAATACGGGACCCGGTGCTACTAATGCCAGAAACTCGTGACTGTCGACCGGCAATTCGTTCGCGGAGTGACCCACGGCTGCGTACTTCAGAAAATTCCCCGCGTACCAATCGAATTCGCTTGCGGACTCCGCGTTTGCAATCGGCTCGCCATAGTTGCGCCGGTAGAGATCGACCCCGCCGGTGCCTGATGATGAGATGTAGCCGATAGCAAAGCGTTGGTCGTCTACAACGGTAACGAGCGCTGCCTTGCCGCCTCGCGAATGACCCATCACGCCGGCCTTCGTACCGTCAACGTCGGGATCGGTTTGAAGGTAGTCAAGAATCCTGCTGTCGGTCCATGCCCATGCGCGAAGCACGCCCCAGTCGTCCAGTTTGCGCGGTTGCCCTTTATTTACCAGTCCGATGATGCCCTTCGTCAGCCCCGCTCCATTATCGGCTTGCACTTCTCCAAGGTTCCGGCCAACAAATCCCCAACCATGTTCGAGGAGCAGCCTCGCGGAATCAGGCGCGTCGGGCGGCGCGGAGATCAGATGAACAGGCTGGCCGGGTGCAGGCGCAGGTCGCGGCAAGAATGGATGAAGCGATCCGCCCCCGATGATGACGGGAACCTTTTTCCCCTTCGCACTTGCCGGGGTTACAACGTCGGCGTGTATGTCTACGGTGATTGCTGGAAACGAGGAGTTATCCGTATGGCCAGTTATATGCTTGACCGTCGCCGGTATGCCATCGACTGGGATCGATTCGACGCTGTCAACCTTCCAGGTTACTGCAGGAATATGCTCGGGATATTTTCCATAAACATATTCATCGAAGTACGCCTTCAACTCTTCGCGCCGGATCTGCCATTCCGCGGGTGTCTTCACCCTGCTCCCGTCATTCATTTTCAAGACATCGGGAAGCTTTGGAAAAGGATTCGCAACGGCTTCATCGTAGTTCGCGATCCCTGGCTTACCAATATCGTATGCGGTAAGCGATGGCTGCATCGCAGCGATTCCGAGCAGCTTGACCTCCCGATCGCGCTCGGCCGCGGAAGCAGAGAGAATCTGGGCGCGCTCCTCGGCCGAAGGTAATGCGGGCGCTGCAGACGGGGTTGGCGAAGATTGGCCGATCCCGGCATCACTCATCGCCATCGACGCGCAGATTGCGAAGGTGAATCCTGCAAATCGAAATAAAACTCGGGATCTCATAGGCTTCCTCCGGCGCACTTGCTGCTGAAACGTTCAGCTGAATTGCCCCAACTGCAATTCCTGGAATCGGCTTCACGATTCAACCCGGGACGGCGCAGACTGCTGGGATCGCCATCGTTATTGCGCAATCCCTAAGGCAGAAAATCAAGCTTCTCGGCATTTGTGGTGCGCGATAGGACTGTACCATATGCAAGTTATATTGCGCAATCAGCAATGAGCGTATGGGACAACGCGGACGATGCCCCGGCCAAAGAGCAAGGTCGCTGTCCCACGAGATGACTACGCTCGACCCAAAAGCCAAGACTCGATTGCAAATTTTCATGCTACCTCTTGTTCAGCTCGGCGGAGAGAGCGCGGATGATCTCGATCTCGCGACTGCGGTACGGCGTTCCGTCCGGATAGAACAGGTCGTGAAACCAGACCGTAGCCTCGCGGTTGACGTAAGGGACCTGCCAGCTATCCCAAGGGAGATAGGTTTGCATTTTTCCCTGAACGAGACCCCAGTTAATGGCGCCTACATGATGACGCGCGGCAATGGGCAAAATCGTATCGATGGTAGAACCGGCGCCGCGTGCCATGTACTCCGTGCAAAGAAGCGGCCGATGGAGCTTTTCGAGACTCACCAGCCGGGCTTCAAACTTTTCGGGCCACGAGTAGTCATGGAACGAGATGATGTCGCTGCTCTGGAGCTGGATTTTCTCCGTGGCTGACCACGCGCCAGGATCGCCCCACGAATCGTGCGTCCACACGCCACTGGTCAGCGGCTGGATTGGTCCAACGGAACGCGCCCAGGCAAACACCTGCGGCAAAAGCTCGTCGACGAGACGAACTTTTTCGGCGAGGTTCGCGTAGTTGCCGCCGCCCGGATTGTCCGGCTCGTTCCAGAGATCCCAGGCGAGGATGCGATCGTCATTCGCGAAGGCGCCGACGATTCCGGTGACATAAGCCTTGAGCCGCGGAATCTGAGAACGATCGCCCAGCGCCACTCCCGGGCTCTGAACCCATCCCGAGTTGTGAACGCCCGGAATTGGCGGGTGCTGCGGACCGAGCCTGGGGCGCGGGTCCCAGCAAGAATCGAAGATGACAAGAACAGGCTTGATGTGATGCCGGGCGGCAATGCCGAGCACTTCGTCGAGCCGGTGCTGAAAACCCGGCGCGTCCTGCTGCCAGAGCAGATCATGCAGAAAGATCCGCATGGTGGTCATCCCGGCGGATTCGGCCCAGCCAAACTCCTTGTCGATCTCTGCTGGATCGTAGGTGTCCTGCTGGAACATCTCGAGCTGGTTGATCGCATCCGTAGGAAGAAAGTTGCTGCCCACAGGCCATGGTTGCCGATTCATGTACGCCCACGCCTGCTCTTCGCTCCATCGTTCGCGCGGCTCGTTCGCCCAAACGAACTGGCCGGCGGCGACGAGAATTCCCAGCGCTGCAACCAGACCTCGTCCGCAAATTCCGATCATGCACTTCCCTCTTTTTGTTTCCTTCTGAAGCCGAATCGATGAGGCGGCTCTGTAAACGTTTCCCAATCCTAGCCCGCAAAGCAGACGCAACCGCGATGCCCTGTGTAGAAGAGATACTGCAAGGCGAATCGAGCCTTTCGCCACGCTACTGCGGCGGCGGATGGCCGATGAAACCGTTGGCCCACTGAATAAACCACTTCATGTTCGGCGCGTCGGTGTGTCCGCCGTCGTGCTGTCGCCATGCAAGCTGGCCGGTCAGCAGGCCTTGATTCACCGGCGGCATGTTAGCGGTGCGAAAATCACCCTCGACATCAAGCCCCTTTGCGCCCAGCAGAGTGAAGACGCGGTTCGCATCCACGGTTGCCATAAAGCTGCCTTCATGATCGAGCCAGTGCGGATCGCCCTTGGTGGGATCGCCATAACTGATAAATGTAAGCCGCGGGGCACACAGCGCAATCAGCTCATTCGAATCGACGGGAATCTGACCCGGCGTGCCCACGCCAAATGACGATTCTGACGTGCCGTATTTCATGAAGTTGCCGGCCATCCAGTAGTACTCGCCCCCGGTGAGGCTTTCCACCGCTTCGCCGTAGTTTCGGCGCAACAATGTGGCGCCGCCCTTTCCCGAAGAACCCACGAGGACCATTGCGAAACGCTCATCGAAGGCCATCGTCACGAGCGCAGCCTTGCCATAGCGCGAAACACCGTCAATGCCCACATGCTTCACATCGACGGCCGGATCGGTCTCAAGATAGTCCAGCCCGCGGCCCGCGCCCCACCCCCAGGCACGCAGCGCGCCCCAATCCTCCGGCTTGCGCGGCTGGCCGTTATTCACCAACCCGATGATGCCGCGCGTGATGCCGGCGCCGTTGTCCTCCTGCACGCTCGCGGGGTCAAACAGCACGAATCCCCAACCGGCAGAAACGAGCTGCCATTGGTTCGGCGGATCGCCGTCCGCATTCAGCTGCGGAGGCTGAAAGGGCGGGCTCGCCTTCACCGGCTGCCATGCAGGATGTTTCGCAAATACATCTTTAAGCGCGGGATCCTGCTGGATGAGCAGCGCCTTCCACGCCTCGTTCACGCGATCCAGATCTTCGCCCCGCGGCTCATTGGGATTGGGAAATCCCGCGCGGCCGAACATCATCAGCACAGGAACCGGGCCGGTCGCATTGGCAGGCGTCACCAGCGTCATGTGTATCTTCACGCTGATCGCGGGATAAGAGGAGTTGTCGACGACTCCGGTCAGGTCCTTCGCGACAACCGGCGTAAGTCCGATCATCTCGCGATCGATTGCGTTCACCGTCCAGGTCACTTTGGGCATATTCGCTGGCACGCGACCGTAGACGTACTGCGAAAACATCTCGACGAGCTCGGGCCTGCGCTTCTTCCACCACATCTCTGCGCTAATCACCTTCTCGCCGTCGTTCATCGTTAGCGGGTCCGGCACGTTGGGAAATGGGTTCGCTTTCGTTTCGTCGTAGTTGGCAGGGTTGGGCGCCTTCGCGCTCCCGCTCGGCCCTGGCCGCAAAGCCTTGATGCCGAGTTGATCCATCATGTTCTGGTGATCCTGTTCCGCAGTAAAAGTCACTGGAGCCTGAGCTGCAAGAGCGCAGGCGCACACGGAAACAGCCACGAAGAAAAGCAGGCGAACTAAAGAGGCGGCAGAAGGCATAGAATGCTCCGGGTGATATGCTTGCAGGGCTTTTGAAAACCGATTTACTTCGGCATCAATAGTACAACGCCCGCCATGAAACGCATCGAAGAATTCGCAGTTTTCTTCGTCCTCGCAACATTCGCTTGCCTGGTTAGCGCCGGCGCTACCAGCGCCCACGGAGCGGGTCACGCCCGTGACACTTCCGTATGGGTCACGACATGGGGCGCTTCGCAGCAGATTCCCGAGCCTCAGAATGCGCTGCCATCAGACGATCTGCGCGATGCGACCGTGCGCGAGATCGTTCACTTGTCCGTAGGCGGCCCCGTTCTGCGTGTACATCTTTCCAACGCATTCGGCGTTACCGCCCTGCACTTTACGTCAGTCCATATTGCACATCCGCTTAGCCATTCGTCTTCGGCAATCGATCCCGCGAGCGATCGGGCGCTTACTTTCAACGGAAATCCAGATGTCATTGTGCCTGCAGGCGCCGAGTTCGTCTCCGATCCGCTGAATGATCCCGTCGCTCCGCTCTCGGATCTCGCCGTCACCTTGCATTTCGACGCCGCACCCACGCAACAGACCGGCCATCCCGGCTCGCGCGCGACCACATGGTACATACACGGCGATGCAGTGAGTGCGCCCGATCTTACCGAGCCTAAACATATCGACCACTGGTACTTTCTCACCGCGATTGACGTGCAAGCTGCGACGAGAGCCGGCGCCGTAGTTGCGCTCGGCGATTCGATTACGGATGGCCATGGCGCGACGACCAACGGCAACGATCGATGGACCGACGTGCTGGCGCGGAGGTTGCAGGGAACAAACGCTACGCAAGACATTGGCGTATCGAACCAGGGCATCGGCGGCAATCATCTATTGACGGACGGATTGGGTCCCAATGCGCTGGCGCGCTTTGACCGCGACGTGCTCGCGCCCGCGGGAGTCAAGTGGGCGATTGTCTTCGAAGGGGTCAACGACCTTGGCGGGCTCGGATTGCGCGGCGAAGTGTCGCAGAGCGAGCACGATGCATTTGTGCATCGCGTCATCGAAGCATACCAGCAGATCATCGCGCGGGCGCACGGGCATGGGTTGAAAGTGTATGGCGCTACCATCACGCCCTATGCGGGATCCAGTTACTATCATCCCGGTCCGATGAGCGAAGCCGACCGCCAGGCCGTGAACCAATGGATTCGGGCCGCCGGGCACTTTGATGCGGTGATCGATTTTGATGCCGTCGTGCGCGACCCGCAGCATCCCGGGCAGCTGCTGCCGGCATTCGATTGCGGCGATCATCTGCATCCTTCGCCGGCCGGATACAAGGCGATGGGAGAGGCAATCCCGCTCAGCCTCTTCGCACAATAATTGCGCAGCGCGATTGGGGCTTGTGCAGATCTGATATTCCGGTCCGGACGGCCTACACGTAAATCGGCTCCAGCTTATTCACGATATAGTCGCCGCAGCGCGCAAAATCGAGAAGCGGTCCTCGTCGCGCCGTATCCAGATCCACGCAGATCCATCCCTTGTAATCGATGCTCTTCAATACCCGGTGACAGCCGGGAAAATCCACCTCACCGTCGCCCAGATCGTAGATGCTCGAGAAGAATCGCGCCGATTCAGAGTCCCTCGCGAAAACCTTGCCGCTCGGCTGCACCCAGTCTTTCTCTGGCGTCATCCACTTGGCGTCCTTGTAATCCAGAAAGTGAATGCGGTGTTTATATCGCTCCAACGTTCCGGTCACGTCACAACCCGCCAGGTGCAAATGCGCCGTGTCCGGCGATAGCCCAAATAGCTTTGCGTCGGTCATGGCCATAAAGCGATCTACTTCTTCCTGCGTCTGCACCATCTCGCCCATATGATTATGCAATCCCGCAGTGAATCCCAGCTCGCCCGCCAGTTCTCCAATTTGATTGCAGCGCGCGCACAGTTCCTGGAACGCGCTGGGCGCGCCGTTCCCCGGCTTCGTGCGGCTCGGCGAGAACACCACCAGGTGGTTCGCGCCAAAGTCGGAAAGAAACTTCATCGCCTCGCGCGCGCTGTCCAGCACTTCCGTTCGCTTCTCCGCGTCAACATCTCGGAGATCCCAGGAAACCGTCACCACGTTCAAGTTGCGCTTCGCAACCTCGCGTTGCATCTGCGCAACCGTCAGATTGTACTTGTTCAGAATCCCGGGAAACCCCGTTGCGCGCACTCCGATGAATCCCGTCTCCTGCATCACGTCCAAAATGTCGGTGAAGGCGCAAGGCGGAAAGTAATTCCACAGCGCCGAAGAGAGCGCCCACTTGATGTTGCGATTCGCCGGCTGATTCCGCGCCTGGGCGCGCGCCAATGCGGCAGTCAGTAAAGCAGCTGCGGCCAGGAAATCTCGCCTGCTGGTCATGGAGTTGGCCCTCCCTTTGGCATTTCATCTCTCGCGCGGAACGAATCCATGCAGCGCACCAATTGCGCCGGCCGCCTTTGTGGTCCGCGCTCCGCCGCGCGACTCCACGATAACACTCTTGCTCACGGCCTCGGCATTTGCCGGAGCCGCGATCTTTACGATTTCAAGATTGCGCCGCGGCGCAGACACCGTCTGCCAGTTTGGTCGTACGGACGGGGATAAATGGAAGGTCGGGCCGGAAACACTCCACCCGGCCCCAGGCGAAGAACATCAACTGCGGAAACCTCCACTCCGGACACTGGAATGATTCCCGCTGTCCGGAAGTGGTTCGACTCGCGGCGCCGTCCCCCCGGCCGCCGCCGCGTGCCGCACCGCTCTACGCTGTCTGAATCAGCACAGCACTGAGCGGCGGAACATAACACTCGATCTGGGAGCCGCCGGCCGGCAGGCTCTCCGCCGAGGCGGGAGTGAAGTCGCCATTGCGGTTGATGCTCGCTCCCTGAATCATCACGCCGGAGGTTGCCGAAAGGCTCGGTCCGGTCGCTCCCTCTGAAAGCTGCGTCATCGTCATCAACGTTGCGGTGCTCACAGACTTGGGCAGCGAAGTAGAAAGATGCAGATTCTGCGTGGCGTCCTTGTTGATTACGACGATGTTCCATCCACCGTTGGAATTCTTCACCGCGTAGGCCGTGGCGTTGAGCTGGCCGACGGAGAGATTCGTCTGGCACATCGCGCCCTGACCGGCTAGCGTGAACAGCGTCACGCCATAGAACTCGGGGCGCGCCTCGACCACCACGCCGTTGTCATCTGCAATCGGCGTGTACCCGTCCCAGTCGCCACCACCATGCAGGTTCACTCCCGCCGCTCCGCCCTGCGCACTGTTGAAAAGGAAATCGAGAACCCAGAGCGCCGAAGCGTAGGAATTGCTCACCCCCGCTGCACCGCCATTGAAGTACGAATTGCACTCGGCAAGCCGGAACGGAATAGATGTCGATTGCTGGCCCGCGCTCAGCAGCCCCAGGCAGCGAGTCAGGTTGGTGTCTGCCGAGATCAGGGTGGCGGCAGTCGAGGTTGAAGCCTGACCATCTCCGCGGTAGTAGTGCTGGGTCAGCATCGTGATGTCGCTGTGCGTGACCGATTGGCCGAAAGGGACGGTCCAGGTGGAGACGTTGCTCCCCGAGGCCGGCCCGGTGAGCGGAACGCCCGGCGTCTTTGCCAAAATCGCATCACGGAACTGGCCCCACAGCGATTCGAATTGGGCAAGCGACCAATTATTGGCGAAGTAGCTGCCCGGCGCGCCGTAACCGTCGCACTCGTTGCCGATCTCGATCCCCAGCAGCGAGGAGCCGAACTGCTCTGCAACATAAGCAACTTCCTCGGCGGCAAGCTGCGGCGTGGTTGCGCCGGTAGCCGCGCCGCCCAGGTTGATTCCGTAGATGCACTGCCAACCGGTCGCCTTGAGAAATGCTGCCAGTGCCGCCACGTCGGAAGGCGCGATCTGCCCGGCCGTCTGTTCGGAACCGCTCGGTACCCAGATGCACTGATCGACCGAGTTGCCGCCGACGCGCAACACGCTGGGGCCCAGCAGCTTGAACATTGCGATGAGGTCTGCGTTAGCGCCGCTGAACAGCGGCTCGCACATGCCCGACTTCTCATACGAAAGGCCGGCGAAACCCTGGCCGATGGATCCGGCTTCGTTGCTGAGCACATTCAGCACGGCCTGGGTGATTGGCCCGGAGGGCACTGACTCGGGTGCAATGGACGTCTGCTGCGCGGCCGGGCTGGCCGCCATCGTAATGGCCTTGTTGCAGCCCGAGAAAAGAACGGACGTGGAAAACGCGGCGATTCCTCTAAGGAGTTGCCGGCGATTGGGGCTCGTCAGGGGGAAAGACGAGGACATTGGGTTACCAGCCTGAGCGATGAGTTCGCTGAGTCTGATTTCAACCCGGAATCAGCCCTTCCACAACACCAGTTGGTACCCGCTAAACCATTTATCTTGTAATCACTTACAGTAACGTAACGGCCCTGTTACTAGGGCGGAATGAGCCCTCCTTCTGTGGGGTCATTCCGTCTCAAAATGGCCTGACGCCCTCCACGGATCGCGCCGGGCGCTCCCAAGAACGAGGCGCAGCGGAGTCTGTTTTTGCCGGGACCGAAACGACCGCGAATGGGACCGCCTGCGGAGGATCACAATGAAATCCGGCGGAGGAAAAAGGCCGTGATTCCTCATCCTTAAATTGTGAAAAGCCCTTGAGCCAAAACCAGTTAGCTCAATCAAGCATCAACGTGGGGCGCAACAGGGTTTGCAGTGCGGCTCGGGGCTAGCCTGCGGCGATCTAGCTTGCAGTGGCAACGGCGTGCTGCCCACTTTGGCCGTAAGAGCATTGACGCCATGCGAAAAGTTGTTGACCCCTTCGTGGTACTTTACAGTTCCATCGTGGTACTGACATGTACCAGACAGAACCCTAAGATTTTGGGTACTGCTGAGTACCTTCAGCCCCAAAATACGTTACCAACAATTGAGAAAATTTGGCCCCGGCTACATGGTGGAGCACAAAACTTCCTCCTCCGGGATTGTAGCCGGGATCAAGTCACACACTTGCAACCATGCTGCCGCCTGATGTTATTAGCCTTGGTCAAGAAAACAACCACCGGATGAACCACTCGCCGGGGTCGTCGTCCCCCTATGGACGGTCCGGCCAGCAACCCGAGTCCGGTTTCGGCGTGAGGATGCGCGAGGGGTCCCTGTCACCCCGCCCATTTCTGCTCTCGTCAGGAACTGCCTGGACCGCTCTGGATTTTGGTTTTGCGCTGCTTTTCGCGGTCGCTATCAATATAGTGACGTCGCAGACTCAGTTCTCAACTCAACTGGTCACCCAGTCCCTTCGGGCGTGGCTTCCCTTTGCCTCTCTTACCGTCATTCTCGGGCGGCTGTGCGGGCTTTACCAGCTCAATGTCAATCCTTCAGCCTTCGTTGAGCTTCTTCGTATTGCGCGCGCGGTCGCATTCGCTGCGCTCAGCGTGTATGGGTTGCAAAAACTCTGGGTTATGGATGAGCTTCCAAATGAGCAAATCGCGCGAGTCTCGATTCTGACGGGAGCAGCCATGTGGCTCGGTCGCGCCCTCTGGCACTGCCGCCGCGATCACCTCTACCGGCGCGACATCGCTCTCCGCAACTATCTGATCGTGGGCGCCGACGAGGCCGGCAGCGATGCGCGCCAGTACATCGATTCCTTGCGCTACAGCGGCTACCGTTTTCAGGGTTTCATCTCGCTGTGCGAGCCCACGGACGATCTGCTCGTCATTAACCAGGATGAAATCGCCGGCGGCATCCACGATGTACTCGCCGTAGCCCGGGCAAAGTTCATCGATGAAATCATCTTCTCGCGCCGGCCCGCGACACCGGGCGTTCTAAGTCAAATCATCCGTCAGGCTCAGGCGATGGGCCTGACGATCCGGCTCATCCCCAGCCTCACAGAGGCGCTGATTGACCGCACCGACGTTCAATACATCGGCGATCTGCCAACGATCTCCGTCTTCCAGCCAAACCCGCGCGTGCTGTCGCTGTTCCTCAAGCGCACCATCGATATTGTCGTCGCATTTATCGCGTCCATCCTGTTCCTGCCGCTTCTCGTGGTCATTGCCGTGGCCATCAAGCTGCAATCACCCGGCCCAGTGCTTTACGTAAGTAAGCGTGTTGGACACAAGGGCCGCGTGTTCACCTGCTACAAGTTCCGGACCATGGTCGAACAGGCCGCATCGATGCAGCCGCAGCTTGCGCATTTGAATGAGCGCAGGGGGATTCTCTTCAAGATTTCGAATGACCCGCGAATCACACTGCTCGGCGCGTTCCTTCGCAAATATTCGCTCGACGAATTACCGCAGCTTTGGAACGTGCTCCTGGGCGATATGAGCCTGGTGGGTCCGCGCCCGCCCATCAGCTCAGAGGTTGAGCAGTACGATGCGTCGCATTTGCGCAGGCTCGATGCAGTGCCGGGAATGACCGGTCTCTGGCAGGTGGAAGCGCGGCAGGATCCGTCGTTCAAGAGCTACATCTCGCTCGATAGCAAATACGTGAACCATTGGTCCTTGCAGCTCGATCTACAAATCCTTCTGCGAACCGTGGGAGTAGTTCTTCGCGGCACAGGAACCTAGGTCCGGCCCGCACCACTCCGCGACTCGCGCAACGAAAGAATGCAAAAGGAGACGACAGTGGGGATGTCCCATCAATATCAACTGACCGCCAGCGCGGTGGAAGCATCCAGCGCTGTCGCGATGGCTTCGTGGACACCGATGCAGCGCCTCGATATCGGGTCGATCGCCATCGACCAGTATTCTCAGACCGCACTGGTGGACGAGGTTCTGCATCACGCGCTCTACGGCACCGCGACGCGCCAGGTGGTCACAGCCAACGCACAGTTCTATGTCCTCGCGCAAAAGTCTCGCAGGTTCCGCGAGTGCATGCGCAGTGCGGATTACATCTGTGCGGATGGCATGCCGATTGTCTGGGCGTGCAAGACCCTGTACGACGGCAGAGTTCCACGCATCGCCGGCGTGAACCTGATCGAGAAACTTTGCCGGCGCGGCGCAGCGCACCGGCTGCGCGTATTTCTGCTGGGCGGCCGGCCGGAAGCGGCCCGGCTCACCGCCGACAGTTTGAAGAAGCGCTATCCCGGAATCCAGATCACCGGCTTCGACTGCCCACCCTTTGGCTTCGAACGCCGCGCGGAATCGTTGCAGAAGGTTCTCGACCACATCGCTGCTGCAAAACCGCACGTGCTGTTCGTGGGTCTCGGCGCTCCCAAGCAGGAGCTCTTGATTCATAAATATATCCGGGGCCTCAAGGTGCCGCTCGCCATCGGCACCGGCGGAAGCTTCGAGATTCTTTCAGGAAAACTGAAGCGCGCTCCCGCATGGATGCAGTCGAGCAGTCTCGAGTGGGCCTATCGCTTTTCTCAAGAGCCCGGGCGGCTGTGGAAGCGCTACCTATTCGGCAACGCAGAGTTCCTTTGGCACTTGTTCAAGTGGCGGCTTACTCGCGTCTCTCGAAAGCAGCACGATCTCGTTTTGGATGATTCCCTGTCCGCTTCGCAAAGTTACGGTAACTGATTGATTGCGGCCATGGCGCCGGAAAAAAAGTCCGGTTCGAAGAGAAGTGGGCGAATGCTCACAGAAAAGTGAAGGTAATGATTATGCTTCGACAGCTCAAGATTGCTCGGTTCATTTGGATGCCGGTTCTGCTCGTAGCCAGCGGCAGCGCGCTGGTTCATGGGCAGGTTGCCGCTCCGGCATATTCCGGTCCGCAGTTTGGCGCCTTTGCATCGTTTGGCGGACTGAAGACCCACGTCATCAACTACACCTACAACGCACTGGGTGTTGAAGGTGGAATCTTCGAGCAGCGTTCGCCGCTGTTCGGCATTGAAGCGCGCGCGGCGACATATCCGATGTACGCTCGCTACTCGCAGTCGCCGTTCACCGCTGGATACCGGCTGGACCTGCATGCGCACAGATTGAATGATCTGCAGGTGGACGCGTACTTCGGCGGCGGAGTGTCGAGGGCGCAGAGCGCGCTGTCGCGTTACCAGGCGACTCCCGTTGCATGGGCGCGCCCCTGCTGGCAGGCCAGCCAGAGCATCACCCTCATGATGGGGCACCTCAGTTGGAAGCCCTACGACGCAACGTTCACCCAGACCTTCACCAAGGAACGCACGCTCGAGGGATTCTCCCTCACCACCGGACTGGCCTACAACTTCAGAAGCAATCGCTGGTAACGGAAAACGGATCAAATATGGACTCGAAAACTTTCGCAAGAGACAGGAAATAAATTGAATACGCATATCCAATCGAATCCGAAGATGCTGGTCGGCAGATCGAGCACTGAGCTGACGCTCGGCGACCTCTACAACCTTTTTATGCGGCGGTGGCTCATCATCGCCGTGCCGGTTGCCATTATGCTCACTGCCGCCATAATGGTGTGCGTCATCAGCCAGAGGCGCTATCAGGCGTCAGGCCAGTTGCAGGTTCAGAAAGAGTCCATGGATGGGCTCGGACTCTCGAGCATGATCGGCGACGCTTCCGGCGCTACCGATGCTCTGGACTCAAACATCACGATTCAGACGCAGGCGTCGATTCTGCAATCAGACACGCTCGCGCTGCGCGTGATCAAGGACCTGAATCTTGAAGCCACGCCGGATTTCCGGCCGCATTTCAAACCGCTGGGCTGGCTCACCGGTCTGCTTTCGCCCAGCGGACCGAAGGATCCTGCCAATCAGTCGTTGGAAGACGCACCCGGGCGCCGCACCCACGCATTGGTGGTGTTTTCAAAGAATCTTAAAGTCAAGCCGGTTGCAGGCACGCGCTTGATCGACGTTTCCTACACCAACCCCGACCCCAAGGTGGCTGCAGCTGTCGTCAATCACTTGATCCAGGCGCTCGCCGACTTCAGTTTCCAAACCCGCTACAACGCAACTTCACAGGCTTCGGAGTGGCTGGGCAGCCAGCTCTCCGACTTAAGAAAGCAGAGCGAGGATCTTCAAGCAAAGGTAGTGCAGCTGCAGCGTGACTCGGGCGTCTTTACCCTCGGGGGTGGAACGGAAGCCGACGGAAAGCCCCAGGCCGGAACGGGAATCTACAGCAGCGTGCTCGATCGTCTGCAGCAGGCGACCGCATCGCTCACGCAGGCCGAATCGAACCGCATTCTCAAGCGTGCGATCTATGAAGCAGCCAAATCAGGCAATGCCGAGCTGATATCCGGCCTGGCAGGCAACTCCAGCACAACAGGAATGTCGAGCGGAATGGCGAACTCGCTGTCGCTCATTCAGAATCTCCGCCTGCAGCAAGCTACGCTTCAAGGCCAGCTTGACGAACTTTCGGCGAAATTCGGCCCTGCTTATCCCAAACTAGGCGAGATCCGCAGCAATCTGGCAGCCATCGACAAAGCAATTCAGAACGAGTCGGCTCGCGTGCAAAAGCGCGCGCAGAGCGACTACGAGGTTTCACAGAAGGTCGAGGATGGGGCTCGCGGCATCTTCACCCAGGAAAAGCAAGACGCCGATCGGCTGAACGACAAGGCGATCGAGTACATGATCGTGCGGCAGGAAGCCGAACAGAGCCGCGGATTGTATGAAACGCTTCTTGGGCACCTCAAAGAAGCTGGCGTACTCGAAGGCCTGCGCTCGTCGAACGTGAGCGTCGTTGACCCCGCGCGCGTTCCATCGAAACCCTCCAAACCCAACGTACCGCTTTATCTCGCGCTCTCACTGGCGGGCGGATTGTTCCTCGGCTGCGGTGGCGCGATCATCGTGGACATTCGCGACAACAAGATTCGTGACCTTCGGGAGATCGAAGCTCAGGTGGGCAAGGCTCCCATCGGTGTATTGCCGGTCTTCCAAATGGCGCGCGGCAAGCTCACCTCGAAAGCAAACAGCGGAAGTTTGTTGACTTCCGGCGGCCGCCCGATCACCATCATGGCGCTCGATGAGCCGCAGTCTTCTTACGTTGAGGCGTTGCGCGGGTTGCGCACTGCGCTGTTGCTCTCGCGCGGGGGCGCACCGCCGCAAACGATACTGATCACAAGTTCGATCGCCAGCGAAGGCAAGACGACGCTCAGCACGAATCTTGCGATTCTGCTGGCGCAACACGGCAAGAAAGTTCTGCTGGTGGATGCCGATCTGCGCAGGCCGAAACTGCACAAGATTCTAAATCTTAACGCGGAGCGCGGCCTGAGCTCGCTGCTCGCTGGGCACTTGCAGGGCGATTCATCCAACAGCTATGTCCAGTTCCATGAGGTGCCGGGCCTGTACGTGCTTTGCGCTGGTCCGGTGCCACCGTATCCTTCGGAGCTTCTCGGCTCCGATCAGATGCGTAAGTTTTCAGAGAAATGGCGCAAGGAGTTCGACTTTATTATCTTTGACGGCGCGCCGATCCTGCCGGTTACCGACTCGGTCATCCTCAGCGATCTGGTCGATGCGAAGCTGCTCGTTGCGCGCTACGGAGTCACCGAGCGCCAGTCGATTGAACGCAGTTACTCGGTGCTTTGCGGCCTTCACGATGCAGACCAAAAAGTCAGCATCGTTGTCAACGCAGTTGAGCAGACTGGCAACTCCTATTACGAATACTACGGATATTCGCAATCTGTTTATCACCATCCCGCGAAAGGGAGGCTGGCATGAGCGAGCCTGTGTCGATTCAAGTCACGAACACAATCAAGTCTCTGTGCAGCTGCGTTGCGTTGCTTCTCGCGATCGGAGTCACACTGGCTAGCAAAGCTGCGGCTGCGCCGGAGAGCCTGCTGATCGGCGCCGGCGACCAGCTCCACGTCCAGGTTGCCGACACTCCGGAGATGGAGCAGCATCCTCGAGTGACTGACGCGGGCGAGATTCCGCTTGTGGGAGTCGGTAACGTGAACGTTGCAGGACTCACGCCCGCGCAAGCCGCGATCGTTATCCAGAATCGGCTGATCGCCGCAAACTACATGCGGCATCCGGAGGTTTTCGTTACGGTCGAGCAATTCGCAACGCAAAGCGTCTCGGTTCTTGGCGAGGTCAAGGCGCCCGGCGCCTATCCGGTCGGCACGCCGCGCTCGATACTCGATGTGCTCGCGCTCGCCGGCGGACTCAGCGGCGTAGCCGATCGCAACATTCTTGTTGAGCGGCACGGTGATCCGTCGAACCTCGTTCATTACAACTTTTCCAACGATTCCGGCGCCGCAGTCGCTGCTCAGGTCCTGGTCAATCCCGGCGACACGGTCATCGTACCGAAGGCTGGGATTGTTTATGTCGTCGGCGATGTGAATCATCCCGGCGCATTCGTGATGAGCAACAACGAATCGAAGATCACGATGCTGGAAGCTCTCGCGCTTGCCGGCGGCTTGACCAAAACCGCCAAACAGGGCAGCGCGCGGCTCATCCGCAAAGAACCGGGCGGATCGTTCTCGGATCAGAAATTCTCGGTCGGCGATCTCCAGGAAGGCAAAATTGCCGATGCGGCAATGCAGCCCGGAGACGTTCTGTACATTCCGTTCAGCTTTGGCAGAAACATCGCAGTATTAGGCGCGGGAAGCATTGCCGCTTCCGCCGCTTCCGCCGCGATCTATGCCGTCCCCTAGGGCCATCAGCACAACTGTTGCACGTTGGCATTTGAGAAATGGAGTTGTAGGCGGTGTATCGGAATCCGGTTGTCAGCATTGTCATTCCGACACGCAATCGGCCTGAGGTTGTCTCGCGGGCAGTACGGAGCGCTCTCGCGCAGACTCTGGTCGATATCGAAGTGGTTGTCGTGATCGACGGCATCGATCAGGCAACCGCGAAATCTCTTGCGGCGATTACTGATCATCGCTTGATCACAGTCTGCCTGCCAGTATCCGTCGGTGGCGCCGAAGCGCGCAATATTGGAATCCGCCGCGGCAATGGGAAATGGATTGCCCTGCTCGATGACGACGACGAGTGGTCGCCACACAAGCTTGCGCGCCAAGTGGATCTTGCACGGACCTCGAGAAAGCGTTTTCCGGTTGTGACCTGCCGCCTCATCGCGCGCCGGCCAACCGGCGATGAGCTGTGGCCGGCACGCAGAATCCGGTCGAACGAATCAATGAGCGAATACTTGCTTTGCCGGGACGCATCGATCCGGCAAGGGGAAGGGTTCATTCAGACATCGACGCTGCTGATGCCTCGCGAACTCATGCTGCAGATTCCGTTCGAACCCGGCCTCCCGCGCCATCAGGATTGGGATTGGCTCATTCGGGCATCGGTCTGCGCAGACGTGGAATTTCTGTGGGTATGGGATCCGCTTGTGACCTATCGCATCAGCGGCCCCGAGCGATCCGTCAGTACAGGCCGCTCGCTCGAGGCGTCAGTTGATTGGGTCAACCGCAACCGGCTCGTCACCCCCAAGGCGAGAGCGTACTTCTACGCAACGCAGGTCGCCGCGCGCTGCAACACGCCCGCAACCTTCTGGTCCGTTGTCCGCAATACGATGCGTTATCCGCGCGCACTGGCAATTGCGCTCGGATTTACACTCACACCTCGTAATCTTGTCGATCGATCGAGACCAAGGAGTATCTTCACCCATGCTTAAGGTTTCACTCATTGTTGCAACTCTTGGCGAGCGGCCGGATGATCTTCGCGCCTTGCTCTACTCGCTCGTGCCGCAGGTTGAATTTGTCAGCGAAGTCATCGTCGTGGATCAGCATTCTGATTTCGATCGAATCCCGAAATTGCTCAAGAACTTCCACGACATTCTTCCCATTCGGCACACTCGCAGTGAGCGAGGCCTGTCTCGCGCCAGGAATCATGGCCTGTCGTTCGCGACCGGAGACCTCGTTGCATTTCCCGATGACGATTGCGCCTATCCTGAGGGCCTGCTCGAGTGGGTTGTCGATTGGTTCCACTCAAATATTGAATACGACATTCTCGCCGTGGGCGCGCGGGATGCGGAGGGAATCTCAAGCGGGAATCGCTGGGTCCAGGATTCCTGCGAAATTCGCCCGCTCAATGCCTTCCGCACCACATTTTCGCCCTCCCTCTTCATGTGCAGTGACTTGGCAATGAGCGCGCGGTTTGATACGCAACTGGGAGTCGGATCCGGCACAACCTACGGAAGTGGCGAGGAGACAGACTTTGTGCTGCGCCTCCTGGGAACGCCGGCGCGTGGCCGGTTCGATCGCGCGCGATACATCATTCACCCACGCCGCGATATGCTGAGCGGCGGCGCCTCCCCATCGCGTGCGCGTGCCTATGGAGTTGGAATGGGCCATGTTCAGCGCAAGAACTCGCTGCGCCCGCTTTGGTCGAGTTTTCTCGTCTACAATGTCGCTCGCTCGGCCGTGGCGATGTTGCGCGGAAATTGGGTGGGCGCGAAACTTTGCCTCGCGCAAACGGCGGGACTGTGGAGCGGTTTTCACGAACCTGCATCTGCGCCCACTCAGGCAGCAACGGATCTGCACATCGTCAGGCGCCGTGAAACCGCTGGAGGGATTGAATCGAAGATCGGCCAGCTTCCCCTCAGGCGGAGCGTGGAGCTTCATGAGCATCCGGTGCATGCCGCAGCCGCTGACTACTACTCGAATGATGAGCTCGTTGAATCTCATGTAGGGAGTTCAACCGCTTAATGGCGACAATCTCCTACAAGGGCGGTTTGACTCCGCAGTTCGCTCAGGACGAAACTTGCCAGGAGCTGCACGCAACCTCCATTTGGCAGGAGGTGTCGGCGTGGCTCGCTTTGTTGCCCGTATTGTTTATCACTGTCATCGGCAGTATTCAAACCGACAGCGGCCCCGTCGCTTTCCGATTTACGGCGATGGACGATGATTCGCCGGCGCGCAAGGCAATGCGTCTTGCGTGCTCGATTCTGATGCTGCTGATTATCTCCACACGTTCTCGCGATACCGTGGCCGCCTGCAAAAGATCGAAGCTTTTGCTCTTCATGCCGGCGCTCGCTTTCGTGTCGGTTCTCTGGTCGCAGAATCCCCGGCACACAATAGTGGACGCGCTGAACCTGTTGCTGACCACTGTATTCGCACTCTACATCTATCTGCGCTATCCGGGCAGCCGTCTTCTCTCCTTTCTCGGCTTTGCAACCTTTGTTTCCCTGCTGCTGTGCGTCCTTTCAGTTACGGTGTTTCCCAACGTTGGCATCGACGTGTTCCAGCAGGATGCGTGGCGCGGCATCTTTAACCAGCGAAACAACTGCGCAACGGCTTGTGTTTTGTTTCTCACCGTTGGTCTGCATTGGCCTGCGCGCGGCATCGTCGACAAGTGTGCCCGCACTCTCATAGTGTTTTTGTCTCTGCTCTTCATCGTGATGAGCGGCTCAAGAACCGGATGGCTGCTCACCGCGCTCGCCTTAGTGCTCACCGTGGGACTCAAGGTCGTCGCGCGCATGGCCTCTCGCGAGCGCATCCTTTTCATCATGCTCATGACAGTTCCGTCCCTCTTCCTTGCGTTTCTCATCATGACCAACTCTACCCAGATTCTGGCGGCGTTGGACAAGGATCCGACCCTCAGCCAGCGCACTATCATCTGGGCACAGGTGATTCCCTCTATCGTCAAGCATCCGCTTTTCGGCTACGGCTATTCGTCATTCTGGACGGGCCTGAACGGCGAATCGATGCAGACCGTGCTTACCACCGGATGGATGGAAGGTCAGGCACAAGACGGCTATCTCGATGTGCTGCTCGAACTGGGATTTCTGGGGCTGATTCCCATTGCGATCGCATTCATTCGCGGATTCGGGCAGTCGATCGCTGCTGTTGAGCACCGTAACTTGAGCGCGAATGTGCAGCTCGCGATCGTTCTGATTCCTATCATCCTCGTTGGCAACATCGGTGAATCGTCCCTGCTCACGCCGCTGGGCATTCCCTGGTTTTACGCGCTCATCGCGCTATCGACTCTCGGTCTTCAGGGCCGGTTTGCGGGGAACTCGTGATGCCTCGCGTGTCCGTTCTGATCCCCGCATTTAACTCGGAAGAAACCATCCTGCAGGCGCTCGATTCGGCCCAAGCGCAGACACTTGGCGACATCGAGATCATCGTGATCGACGATGCCTCGGTAGATCGAACGGTCGAGCTTGTTCGCGAGCGCGCGCTCATCGACGCGCGCATCTTCCTTCACCGGCTGCTGACGAACCTCGGCCCCGCCGCAGCGCGCAATGCCGGCATCGCCATCGCAAAGGGCGAGTGGCTGGCCCTGCTCGATGCCGACGACACGATTACTGCGAACCGGCTGGAGCACCTGTTCGCGAAGGCTTCCGCAGACGATGTGCTCGTTGCCGACAACATTGCATTCTATGATCGCCACGCGGGAAGGACCGTGAAACTCGGAGTGAATCCCGATCTGCTCGGCTCGGGGCTGCGGCTCGATTGCGAGGGCTTTGCAGCGCGATGCAAAACCAATCGGCCGCACACGATCGATTTCGGCCTTCTCAAGCCGCTCATTCGCGCGGAGCACATCCGCCGCCACTGCCTCCGCTACGACGAAGAAAGCCGATACGGCGAGGATTTCCGATTCTATCTCGATATCCTTCTGGCTGGCGGGAACCTGCTCGTCATACCCGAAGCTTTCTACCAATACACTGAGCGTGTCGGGTCGTTCTCAAGAAAGAGTTCGGGAGTAAGCAAGACGATTGCGCGCTACGACCCGCTCGAGGCGCAGACCAGGGCATTGGCTGCGGACGCCCGCTATGCGCGAGTCGGCCGGCATCTTAACGAACGCGCCGATGCGATCCGCGCTCTCGCTAAAGTCGCCGCATTCAGCCAGCGCTCACGCATCGGCCAGCTCTCCGCGCTTCCATTTGCTCTCGCAGACTCTGACCTGCGCGCCAGTTTCCTTTCGCGCATCCGCGCTCGCCTCAGTGAGCTGCATCCATCGCGGTGGAAAAAGAGCGCTCTTCTCAAGGATGCATCAAATTTGTGCCTGGGCCAAGGCATCAAACTTATCCTGCAGGGAATCTACTTCCTCTTGATTGCGCGATCACTGGGTCCGGCGCAGTACGGCGCGTTCGTCGCAATCACCGCAATGACCAGCATCGTCTCCCCGTACGTGGGACTGGGATGCGGACAGCTCTTCTTGAAAAATGTTCGCGCGGGAAGGCGCTCCGCTTCATTGTGCTGGGGGAACGGGCTTCTTGCAACATTTATCTCCGGCCTGTTCGCCACGGTTGCGTTGTGCGCCGTCTCAAAACTCTGGCTGCCTCGTTTTCCTCTGACGTTGCTAATGGCAATTTGCCTGTCGGATCTCGTCTTGATCCGCATCATCGATCTCGCGTCATTTGGCTTCGCGGCGTCGGAAAAGATGAGCAAAACCGCCGTCCAGAACACGGCCATGAGTCTTCTGCGCGTCATCGGCATCGTGGCGCTCGTTGCATTCTTTCCGCATGTTTCGATCGAGCAGTGGACTTGGATGTATCTCGCCACAGGCATCGTCGGCTGCACATTCGCTCTTCAGCAGGGCAGCTCCCTGTGGGGCATGCCGCGCTTTTCGCTGTCTGCACTGTGGCAGGACCTGCGCGAAGGCTCCTTCTTCGCGATCAGCACCTCCGCGCAAACCATTTACAACGATATTGACAAGACCATGCTGGCCCGCCTCTCCACATTTTCGGCAACCGGCGTTTACGCCGCGGCCTATCGCATCATTGACACCAGTCTCACCCCCGTGCGCTCGCTCGTGTCTGCCGCTTATCCACAGTTTTTCCGGGTCGGCACGCAGGGCATCGACGCGACCTACAGCTACGCGAAGCGGCTGATCCGAAAAGCGCTTGTCTTTGGGGCGCTCGATTTCGCCGCCCTAATGCTCGTCGCCCCCCTGATGCCGCGCATTCTCGGGCCCATGTACGCTGACGTAGCGCCAGCAATTCAATTGCTCGCTCTGATTCCGCTCATGCGCTGCGTGCACTGGTTCCTCGCCGACGCGCTCTCCGGCGCCAACGCGCAGATCGTGCGAACCAGCGTGCAGGTGGGTGTTGCGCTGCTCAACGTCGGGCTGAATCTCATCATCCTGCCGCGATGGTCGTGGGTAGGCGCCGCCTGGACGAGTCTGGCCTCCGATGCCGTGCTGATGATCGCCGTCTTCGCCGCAATCCAATGGAGACTTCCGGGGGGAACAATTCGTGAGGTCGCGCATGCCACCGACTGAGAGACATACTGAGCTTCATCTCTCGCCGGATTCAACTTCAGCATCGCGCTTGAAGCCCACCGCACTGATCTTTCGCGAGAGGCTGCTCGCCCCAAGCGAGACCTTTATCGTGGAACAGGCAAAGCCGCTGCGCCGCTATCGTCCCGTTCTCGTCGGCCTGCGCCGCTGCGAAACAAGTCTGCGGCACTCGCTCCCAGAAGTTCTACTGCGCGACGGAAGTGGACCGGTCGATAAGGCTGCGGCAAACCTGTATCGTAAAGTCCCCGTGGGTCCCGGGTTCTACAGCCGGCTGCGCGCACTCAATCCCGCAATCATCCACGCGCATTTTGCCGTCGATGCTATGCAGGCGCTGCCCATTGCGCGCAAGCTCGATATTCCGCTCGTGGTGTCGCTGCACGGCTTTGACGTGACATCCAGCGAGCGCGCGCTGCGGGCGAGCTTCGCCGGCCGGCACTATCTCGAGCACAGGGATCGGTTATTCCGTGAGGCGTCGGCGTTCCTTTGCGTCTCAGGATTTATTCGCAAGGCAGCGATCGACGCGGGATTTCCGGAGTCAAAGCTGCGTGTGCACTACACCGGCATCGACTGCGAGCGCTTTCGCCCCGCGGAGGTTGCGCGCGATCCCAATCTGATTCTCTTCGTCGGCCGGCTTGTTGAGAAAAAGGGATGCGAGTATCTCTTGCGCGCAATGGCCGTCGTGCAACAACGGAATCCCGGTGCCCGCCTCGAGATCATCGGCGACGGGCCACTGCGCGAGAAGCTCGAAGCCATCGTTAGCCGTCTCTCGATTCGTTGCCGCTTCCGCGGCGTGCAGACTTCGGCTGAGGTTCTGCGCTCGATGTTGCGCGCGCGCATCCTTTGCAACCCGAGCGTGGCTGCCGCGAACGGCGACATGGAAGGCTTCGGCATGGTGTTTGCGGAGGCACAGGCGGTGGGCACGCCAGTGGTAAGTTTCTCCCACGCCGCAATTCCGGAGGCGGTTCGCCACGGGCATACGGGGTTACTTTGCCCGGAAGGAAAGGTCGGCCCGCTGGTCGATTCCCTGCTCAAGCTTCTTGATGACGGCGCGCTTTGGGCGTCGATGAGCATACGCGCGCGCGAATGGGTGCGAGAGCACTTTGATATCTCCCGGCAGACTGGCAATCTCGAATCGATTTACGATGAATGCGTGTCGCATCACTTGGCACGGCACATTTCCAGCGCCGCCTGAGCCGACAGGCGGCGCCGCTCGCAGGGCTGCGCGCAATCGGACTGCCTACAGCGTGTTTCATAAATCCGCAATAGACGGCCCAGCAGGTATGGGACCCGGCAGCAAGCCGGGTTCCATGAACTTCGCATGCCACAAGAGTTGTTTATGAAACGCGCTCTAAGCAGACAATGAATTAGTTGAAGCTGGGGTAGGCCTTGAGAAAGCGCTCGACCGCGCACTTAACGTGCGCCTGCACGGACTTGGCGTTCCAGATTTCGCGCATTCCCACACCAACCGTCAACTGGGGCAGGTGCGTAATGAGCGCGACAAAATGCTTTGAGGCCTGGTCGGCATCGTGCAACCGGCGGGATTTCCCCTTGCGCGCAGCCAGGTGCTTAAAGAGCACCTGCGAGATCAGTTGGCTGCGCCGGTTGTACCAATTCTCGAAATAGATCGCGCCGATCGGCGGCTGGTTTACGATCTCCGACGAGATCAGGCGCGAGATGAAACCTGTCACTGGCGAAAGAATTTCACTGATGAGGGCCAATCCTATGATCTCCAGCCTCTCTTGGAGATTGGCAGCTTCCCGGCTGTCTGTTACCACGCGAGTGAAGTTCTCGCCGTCGGTCTCGAGCACCGTGTTGATTACTGCGGCCAGGATTGCGTGCTTATGAGGAAAGGCGGCGTAGATGTCGCGTTTCGACACGCGTGCGCGCCGAGCGATCTTCTCGGTGGTCGCGTCGCCAAAGGAAGACTTGGAGAACACTTCCAGTGCAGCAGTCAAGATTCGAGAGTATCGCTCTTCTGTAATCTTCTCTGCGTGTCCGAATGAACTGATCCGGCGTTTGATGGTCCGTAACCCTTGGCCAACGCAAAACGAGCGGCGCTCTGAGGCTCTGGGGAAAGCCCTATCCACTCACTTGCGTTTCGGAATATTCTGGCGCTGAAACTGGAGTCATTATAGCGAAAACATTTCTCTGTGGAACCCGAAAAAGATCCGCGTCTCTAGTAACTGCGGATATTCGGTACTGGCCAGTTCTTACGGTGCCTTTACCCATGACCCGCAAGTTGCAGTCCCCTGACGCTTAGTAAGCATAATCGTATTACTCACGGCGGCGACACAATGTTACCTCGCGTTAAGAATTTTAGAATCATAGACATAGTCTCTACTTCGCCGCCGCGGCGAAGCGTTTTCGCGAATCGGCAGCACGGTAAGATGTGTGCATGGGGGGCGTCTCGGGCTCAATTAACGCAGAGGATATCGCTAGCGTTTCTCAAGCATCTGTCCTTGTTGTCGGTGCCTCGTCGAAGGCCAATGCGTCCCTGTTGGCCGAGCGTGGTTGGCTCGCGACTCCGTGTGCGAGCGGCAGGCTTGCTCTTGAGATGCTGGCGCAGGAGCGCTACCAGGCGGTCCTATGGGACCTCGACATGCCTGGCGGCGATGGCTTGGAGCAACTCCACCGCAATTCCGCCGATTTTCCTCATGTCGCATTTGTCGCGTTGACCAAACCGCAGGAGCTTCGCCGCGGAGTGCTCGCGATGATCTCCGGCGCGGCAGGATACATTCAGCTGCCTATCGACCCCCAAACGGTTGCGGAAACCCTGGAGTGCGCGCTCAAGAAGAAGCAGCTCGAGTCCGCTCTCAACGACCTGACCAGCCGCTAACCGGCTAGCGCCATGGGCCTTTCCAATCGCGACTCCGCACGAATCTCGATCCGCCGCGTCTCCTCTAAGTTAAGTAATCCATTCCTGATCTGTAAAATCGATTCACCGCCGATGCACCCGGCCGGAACGCAGGTCTCTGACTCGCCCAGTGGATACACCCCTCGATTCCGCCGCGGACGTCGCACTCCGCACTCGCGCGCGCGTTACGCGCCGCCTCATTCCTTACCTCATGCTTACTTACCTGCTCGCGTATCTCGACCGCGCGAATATCGGCGTTGCCAAACTCGGGATGCAGGTTGACCTCGGCTTCAATGACGCAGTGATCGGTTTCGGTGCGGGCGTGTTCTACCTGGGTTTTCTGCTGCTCAATCTTCCCGCAGGATTGATTGTGGAGCGCTGGAGCGCGCGCCGTCTGCTCTCGCTCATCATGATCGCCTGGGGTCTGGTTGCTTCGACCATGGGCTTTCTCGGCTCGCCGCTCTTCGGCATTCTTGGCCTCAAGACACAGTTCTACGGCCTGCGTCTTTTGCTAGGCGTTGCTGAGGCTGGCTTTTTTCCCGGCGTCATTGTTTATCTCTCGCATTGGTTCCGGCCGGAGGATCGCCCGCTCGCCAAGGGCTATTTCATGGTTTCCCAGTCGATCGCTGTTGCCGCCGGAATCCCGCTCTCGCGTTGGATTCTCGAGAACATCCACTGGGAGGGACTGGCAAGCTGGCGCTGGATTTTCCTGCTCGAGGGAATTCTTCCCTTTCTTCTCGGCTTCGTCACGCTCTTCTATCTCACGGACTGGCCGAGCCACGCGCGCTGGCTGCCGGACGATGAGAAACAATGGCTGCTGGCGCAGCTGCAAGCGGAACGCGCAGCCAAAACTTCTGCTGGCCGCGTGCGCATCGTGGACGCGCTTCGTTATCCAAAGACCTTTCTGCTCACTTTGGTTCTTTTTCTCGTCGTCACCGGCAACCAGGCGCTCATCTTCTTTCTGCCGTCGGTGACCGACGCCATGAAATCCCTTCCCGTGTCGCTGCGCACGCTGGCGGCAGGCCTTCCCTACGCTTTCAGCGCGGTCGGCATTCTGCTCAATGGCCTCTGGTCGCAACGCACCGGCAGACTAGCGCTTCACACCGCCGTGCCCATTCTCGCCACTGGTGTTTCGCTCACGCTTGCTGTGCTGGCACGCGATCATCTCTGGCTCATGACCGCGCTGCTCTGCCTCACCGGCTTCACCGCGCAAGCCTACATGCCTCCGTTCTGGACGCTCCCCACTACGCTGCTCGGCAAATCCGCTGCGGCGACTGCGGTCGGCGTCATCTGCCTCGGCAATCTCGGCGGTGTCGTAGGCCCTTGGCTTTTTGGCTATCTGAGGACCGTGACCGGCGGTTACGATGCGGGATTGCTCGTGATGGCCGGGTGTATGCTACTCGGCGGAGCGCTTGCTACGCTCATCCGTTCGGACCATCCATCGACAGAGGTTGCGCTATGACCGCAAGAAAAAAACCTGAAGAGCTCCGCAGTTACACCTGGTTCGGACCCGACACGCTGCGCGCCTTCGGCCATCGCTCGCGCATGTTGCAGCTCGGCTATCAGCGCGAGGACTTCATCGGCAAACCTGTCATCGCCATCATCAATACATGGAGCGAGATCAATCCCTGCCACGCGCATCTGCGTGAGCGCGCTGAGGCTGTGAAGCGCGGCGTTTGGCAGGCCGGCGGTTTTCCCGTCGAAGTGCCCACAATCACCATCACCGAAACCTACATGAAGCCCAGCCCCATGCTCTACCGCAACCTGCTGGCCATGGATACAGAAGAGGCCCTGCGCAGCCTCCCGATCGATGGAGCGGTGCTGATGGGCGGCTGCGATAAAACCACTCCTGCATTGCTGATGGGCGCCATCAGCGCCAACTTTCCAGCGATCTACTTGCCCGCCGGTCCTATGCTGCGCGGCAATTGGGATGGAAAAACGTTGGGCAGCGGCACCGACGTGTGGAAGTTCTGGGCGGATCGCTGCGCCGGCGTGGTCAGCGATGAGGAATGGCGCGGCGTTGAGGGTGGAATCGCGCGATCAGCCGGCTTCTGCATGACCATGGGAACCGCATCTACCATGACTGCGATCGCGGAATCGCTCGGTATGACGCTGCCCGGCGCATCGTCTATACCAGCCGCCGACTCCAACCATGTTCGCCTCGCCATGGACACCGGTCGCCGCGTTGTGGAGATGGCGTGGGAAGGACTCAGGCCCTCCGACATTCTGACTCCGTCCTCATTGCGCAATGCCATTACCGTCGACATGGCCATCGGAGGCTCGACCAACGCCATCATTCACCTGGTCGCCATCGCGCGCCGGCTCGGCTTCGATCTTCCGCTCACGCGTTTCGATGAGATCTCCGCCAACGTTCCTGTGCTCGCCAACATTCGCCCCTCCGGCGAATATCTGATGGAAGATTTCTATTATGCCGGTGGCCTGCGCGCGCTCATGGCCGAAATTCCCGATCTGCTGGATCTGGATTGCCTCACTGTCAACGGAAAAACTCTCGGCGAAAATCTCGAAGGAGCGAAAGCGCTCAACCGCAATGTCATCCGCGAGCGCTCCAATCCGCTGCAGGAGACAGGTGGCACGGCAATTCTCTACGGCTCGCTCGCGCCCGACGGCGCAGTCATCAAGCACGTCGCCGCCGACAAGCAGCTTTGGCAGCACACAGGGCCCGCGGTCGTCTTCCACGGCTTCGACGATATGGAGGCGCGCGTGAACGATGACGATCTCAATGTCGACGAGAACTCCGTACTCGTCCTGCAGAACGCTGGCCCGCTCGGCGCTCCCGGCATGCCGGAGTGGGGCATGCTTCCCATCCCGAAGAAGATTCTCAAGCGCGGCATTCGCGACATGGTGCGGATCTCCGACTCGCGCATGAGCGGCACGTCCTACGGCACCTGCGTTCTGCACGTCGCGCCTGAGAGCTACCTCGGCTCGCCGCTCGCGCTCGTGCAGGACGGCGACATGATCACGCTCGACATTCCCAATCGAAAGATTGATCTTCTTGTTTCAGAGGACGAACTGGCCCTGCGCCGCGCGGCATGGAAGAAGCCCATTGAAACGGACAAGCGCGGCTATTTGTCTCTCTATCGCGAGCACGTTTCGCAGGCCAATGAAGGCTGCGATTTTGACTTCCTCAAGCCGATCGCAGAGCACGTCGCCCAAATCTGATTTTTTCCTGGATGCGAGCGGAGCCTGATTTGGGAGCACCCGGATTGGGGTGCGTCTAATTGCCGCGCCGCTTCGGCCGGAACTTGAGCACGTAGAAGCCGCCGATCAGGAGTAACAGAATTCCGCCCCAGAGCCCGGCATGGTATTGCGCAAGCACCGCCGTCGTCGGCTCCGACCAATCAATCAACGCGGCGGCGAGAATAATCACGCCGTAGATCGTCAGAAGCAATCCAATAAAAAACCAAACTGGCAGCATGTGATGCCGTTCGCGCATAATCTCGCTCCTTATCTCGCCAATACCGTGGGCCCGACCGGCCCCGCCACGCCCGTCGGCCCAACTGGGATCGTAAAGCTCATCCACCACGAATCGCCGCTCTGCTCGGCTTTCGCGTCTGCCGGATGCTTTCCGTTCACCGTCACGTCCGCTGCCTGCGGCTGCTTCTCGAACGGGCCCAGCCGCATCGCCACAGGCCCCAGCTGCCGATCTGCGGAGATTTCAAAGTTCATGCGCCCTGCTGCTCGCCTCAAATCGTAATGCAGCGACGCCGTATCAATCTTTCCTTCGTGCTCTACCAGCGCAGGATACTTCGTTACCGCCATCTCGCTCCAGTCGTACGGTAGCCGCGGCATCACGCGCAGGCGCTCTGGATTGGTGTCGTCCACGCCGATCAGGATGCGCAATGTCTTCACGATCTCCGCCTCTTGCACGCCGTTGCCGAGGTCGCCGGAGCGGAAAACATACTTCCCAGTGGGATCCACCTGCGCACCCTCCGGCACGATAAACGAATGAATCTCCGGCTCGTCGATTTCTCTCGCCGCCCAATCGAGCATCGGCGTCAAATCCTTCATCCGGTCGAGAAGCAGCGCCGCCTGCGTAACGAATCCTTGCCCGTAACCCATTGCCCATCCGTAAAATCCAAACGGCTTATACTTATCGACCAGCCGCTGATACGCCGCTTGGTTCACCGGCCGCCACACAGGGTCGTCGTCCTCTGGAGCGAAGCCGTTGAAATCCGCAAGAAATATCAGCGGTCCCAGCACCGTGCTCTGGTTCGGCCAGCCCGCATGCTCCAGGGTCCAAATGCGGCCATACTTCGCATCATCGATCAGGTATTGCGCCGGAATCGCCTGCCGCATCTTCGCTGCACGCTCGCGCCAGCGCTCAGCCGAATCCTTCTCGCCAATCGATTTCGCCATCCGTGCGAACGCCTCGAGCATCGTCATGCACACCGCGTCGGGATAGACCGAGTATCCTTTGCCGCCTGCCGATTCGCCCGTCGTATACAGCACGCCATCCTTCGCGCCGGAGATCTCGGGATGATCGAACTCCCACGGAATCCAGTCGCCCGCCGCCTTCACATCCGTCCAGTGCTCACGCAGCCACGCGTCCCGGTCCGGCAACCGCTGCCACAGTTTGTAAATCGCCAGCCCGATCAACCCTTGTCCATCGTTCTCAAACGGAATGTTCGCATCGGGTCCGTTCGCCATTCGCCCCCAGTGCGGCGGGAGATATTCCCCGTGCACTTTGTATTGAGGCTTCTCCTCCCATAACCGAGCCGTGCGAAAACTGTAATCCGCGTTGTGCGTCACTTGCGACAAGTAGCCGAGCTCGGCCATCTCCTGCATGGTGCGCCCCATGTCGCGCGACCACGATTGGCCGTAATAAACTCCCACGTCTTTGCGATAGGTGCCGAACTCGCCGCCGGCCGACCGCGGATCGCCCGCCCACGAAAGCGCACCTCGCGTCGAAGTGTTATACATCCCGTCCGCGTCCACCTTGTCCACCATATCCTGCACATTGGCGTAGAAGGCGTTCTGCAACACTGCCGCAGTATTGTTCCCTTTGAAAGTTACCTGTGGGCCGCGATAATCGCGTGGAATCTCGACGGGAATTGGACGCTTCAGATCGGCATCGGTGGAGTAAAGCGCATCGCTCAGATTCTTCAATTGAATCGCATCGCCGCTTTCGTCGGCTCCGCTCTGTCGCAGCGATCTCTCCGCTACAAACTTCGCAAAATCTGGTGAAAGATCGTTCGCAGGAATCGGCGTCGCTCCCGCAATCGCCGTTCCCGGCGCAGCTTCCACCGTAATCCCGGCGATTGCCACAGATCCTTTCTTTTCCGGCGTTCCCGCGATCTCGATGCTGGCAATCTGCGCATCTTTCGGCGCAATCACCGCAACATAGTTGCCGTCGTCCACCGGCGCCGCCGGATATAGCCGCATCGATTCGCTCAATGCCGCTCGGAATCGCGCATCGCTGGGGTACGGCCCCTGTGCCTGGAAGAACGGCTCGCCCCACCACACGCTCTCGCCCAGGATCAGCGGATACTCCTGCGTCGATCCGTCCACGTAGTGCACACGGATCGCGCCCAGCTTGTCTCCAACGATGTACCGCATCGCATAGCTCAGCGGGCTTGACCACGCCGACGGACGCTGAGTCTCGGTCAGTCCCAGCAGGTAAATCCTCTTCGCCGTCGCGCCCACGTTCACCTGCAGTGTGCCGTTTTCTGGCGCATGCCATGCAGTCTCGACAAACGGAATCCCGTACTTGTAAAGCATCCGCGCGCACGCGGCGTCGCCTTTTGCAATCGGCAACGCCAGGAACCGATCGTGCATATGTGCCGTTGCATTCGCATCCGCGCCGGCGCACTGGATAGGTCCCGCCGCGAGCGCCATCGCCGCGGCAAGCGCCGCGCGCAACTGCATTGCAATTTGCTTGTTCAGCATCGCTCTACCAGAACGCCCACTGCAGAATGCCGAAGAGAATAGCCACGCCTCCAGCCCAGAAGATCGGCTTCTGCCACGGCGCCATCGCCTCGCCCTTGGGAAACTTCGTGTAGCTCCACACCAGCCCTTCCAGCTGCTCCTTCGGCTTCGGCTCGGTAAATAAACTCACCACGATGGTCACGAAGATACAAATCAGCAGCGACCACAGCGCGCGATAAAGATTCTCCGCCATATCCTTCGCGTCCGGCGAGAGGGCCACGTAACGCAGCCACGCCGGATGAATCCTCACAGCCGTATACATCGCTACCGACGATCCCGTTCCCGTGAGCAATCCCCAGAATCCCGCTTTCGGCGTCGTCCGCTTCCAGATCATGCCCATGATCACCGTGCCGAAAAGCGGCGAGATGAAAAAACCCACCAGAGCCTGCATGTAATCCATGATGCTTTTGAAGTTCGTCACAAAATACGCTGTGCCGATGCTCAAAAACACTCCCAGAATCGTGCACCATCTTCCGATGCGCACGTAATGCGCATCCGACATTCCTTTCTTGATGTACGGCTGATAAATGTCGTAGGTCCACACCGTGGCGAACGCGCTCACGTTACCCGCCATCCCTGACATGAATCCCGCAATCAGCGCCGTGATGCCCAGCCCCAGCAATCCTGGACCGCAGTAGCGCGCCAGCATCAGCGGCAGCACCTCGTTGTAGCTGTGCATGCCCGGCCCCGCCTCGCTCTGCGGCACCAGCTTGTAGGGCAGCACGGCAATTGCCAGCAGTCCCGGCAGAATCACGATCAGCGGGACAACCATCTTGAAGTAGGAAGCGATGATCGGCGCCATCTGCGCTGAGCGCAGGTCCTTCGCCGCCATTGCGCGCTGCACCACCAGGAAATCCGTCGTCCAGTAACCGCATGCGATCGCACCACCCAGCCCGAAGACGACGCCCGGCCAATTCACGCCCATCGGATTGCCGGAAAAGCTTCCCAACGTGCTCCACAGGTGAACATATTCATTCGAGTGCATGCGCTCGAAGATTCGCTGCGTCAGCCCGCTCCATCCGCCCACTTCAATCAGTCCCAGCACGGGAATAATCAGCGCGCCGAGCCAAATGAGAAAAAACTGCAGCACCTCATTGAAGATCGCCGAGTATAACCCGCCGAGCGCGACATAGACGGCAACCGTCAGCGACGACACCCAGATGCTGAAGTGTATATTCCATCCCAGCACCACCTTCATCACCAGCGCCATCGCATACATATTGATGCCCGACATCAGCACCGTCATCACCGCGAATGAAATTCCGCTCAGCGCCCGCGTCGCCTCACCATAACGCAGCTGCAGGTATCCGGGCACCGAATGCGTCTTGGAGATGTAATAGAAAGGCATCATCACCAGCCCGAGAAACACCATGGACGGAAACGCGGCGATCCAGTAAAAGTGCGCCGCAAGAATTCCGTACTGGTAAGTCGATGCCGCCCAGCCCATCAGCTCGATCGCGCCCAGGTTCGCCGAGAGAAAACTCAGCCCTGCGACCCAAGCCGTCATCTCGCGGCCGGCCATAAAAAAATCGTTCGACGTGTTGGCGTAGCGCCGCAGGTAGATGCCGATCCCCAGCACCATCGCGAAGTAGATCGCGATGATCAGCAGATCGGACGGGGCAAGCGAGATCAACCCGTTCCTATCGGAGAACAAAATCGCGGCAACAGAAAAACACGGAATTGCCATCAAACCGACCTCAAACTGAAAGAATCAACCGGAGGATCGAGCCGCGCACGTCAGGGTGTAGTGAACTTCACGTCGAAGATCTTCTCCATCCGCACCCACTTCTCGCCGGGCTTTGCATGGAGCAGCGGCTTCTGGAACTTCCACATCAGCGTCTCCCACTCGTGCATCTCGGGGCTCTGGCTGTCGGCAGCCATCTTGGCCTCGAGCGAAAAGTCGTCGGTCGTCTCGAGGATCATGAACATCCGGTCGCCAGTAAGATAGATCTCCTCGCTTAGGACGCCGTTGCCGCGCACGCGCTCCAGCACCGTCGGCCAGATGTGCTCCAGCGTGTGGTAACGCTTATACTCCTCGATCAGCGCAGGATCGTCCTTGAGATCCAGCGCGAAACAATACCTTTTCATCAATTGCGCCCTACCCGCCAATCAGCTCGCCTCAATCATTGCAGCCCTATTCCGCCAGCACCATCTCTTCGCATTCGCGGAAATAGCTGATGCTCGTCGCCACCAGCGCATCGAGCTTCGCCTTGTTGGGTTTGCCATGCATCGCAGGATATGGATCTCCGCCCGGCCCCAGCGGTTCGAACGTCACAAACCGGTCGCCCTGGTTGTAGCCGATGGCATACAGTGCGCGAATAATCGTGGCCAGGTCCATTGCTCCCTCGCCCATTGCGCTCCGATTGCTGTCCGCCATATGCAGATTCACTAACTTATCGCCCGCGTCAACAATCGCATCGCCAATGTGCCGCTCCTCGGACTGCATGTGATACACGTCGCCGTTGATGTGGTCCACGCCGGGATGATTCACCGCTGCAAGATAGCGCTTAGCGTCCGCGATGGTGTGCACAAGGCTCACTTCTGCCGATCGAATAGGCTCAATCGCCGCTTTCACGCCGTGCTTCACGAATAAATCGCCGCGCATCGCGAGCGTCTCTGCCGAGCGCTCGAACTCCACGTCGTCGTATGCCTTGGGCCTGCCTACTGCGCCCGGAACCACCAACAGGTATGCGCCGCCCATCGCGCGCGTGAATGGAACCTCGCGATCGAGATAATCGATCGCCGCCTGCCGGCACACGGCGCGATTGCACGCCATGTCGTTGTCGGCAGAAAACATGCCGCACACTCCGGACACCTTCAATCCGTGGTCGCCAAGGATCTTTTGTGTCTCTTCCACCTTGTAGCCAAGATCGGGTCCGTAGTGGTTGCCGTGCAGTTCAATATAGGGAACTTTATTATTCGCCAGTCGCGCCGCCGAATCGGCGAGCGTCTCTCTGCCAAAACCCCAGTTGCTCCACGACAGCTTGAGCCGCTCCTTGAATCTTTCCGGAGAGGACTTCTTCAGCTCGCTGAATCGCGTCTGAATCTCGCTGTTGCTCTCCTCAAAATGCTGCTGACGCATCGCGCCATCCTCCCTTTCGATCCGCGCGAGCGATTAGCGCGCGTGATCTCCCACGTTCGGCATCTTGGTGTGTACATCCGGACCGAAGTAGCGCAGCGTCACCAGTGGATCGGTCTGAGAGTGGTTCTCGAAGGTTACTCCAGCTGTCGCGGCATCGTGCGAGATAAAGACTTCGTCCTGGGTCAACTGTCCGAAGCGGATGATCGATGGGCAATCTACTTCCAGTTTCCCGATCCGCCCGTGGCCCTGGGTAACGATCACGCCGCTCGCGCCCGCGTCGCGGATTGTGCACCGCACACCCGGCATCACCGTCAGCTCACGCGCGCTGAACTTCTGTTCGCCGTTGATGGTTCCGTACACGACCCATCGATCCACGTAGCCTTCACTCGCCGAATCGTCTACCGCGATCGGCTCCAGGTAATGATGATTCTTGAACTCGTCATCCGTATTGACGTCGAAGTCGACAAGGTCCACCAGAAAATCGAAATCCCAGTGTTTGTCTTCGGGAACATCCTGGGTCAGCAGGCTGCGCGGCACCGGTCGCCCCTCTACCATCGACTGGAACATTGCCAGTACGTCGCTGCCCCACTGCGGTTCATAGGTTAGCAGTGAGCCCGGCGCATGCAGAATGCGCGGCGGCACCAGCCACCCCGTGCCCGGCTTGAGCCGGTAGGCTTTCGAGTAATCGAGGATTCCGTTGTCGCCCTTGTCCCAGCTTTCCAGGGCCTCCCGGATCACTGCCCGCGTGCTGCCTGGCTCGAGCCCAAAGTAGGTCTGCGGAAAATTACCGGATGTGGCATTCAATTGCGGCGGAAAATAGTAGCCCTCCGGCTTGCCTTCGCGGCCCACCAGCTTGGCCTGCGCATCGCTCTGGTGCAGGTGATGCATGATCGGACCGGAGTTGTCGAAGAATTTGCTGTAGACCGGCCAGCGTCCGTATTTATCCCAGATAGCCTGACCCACCATCCGCGGCCCTTCCGCTTCTACAGCCTCCTTCAGCGTGAACCGCTCGCCTTCAGAAATTACATAGCTGAGTCCCTCATCCGGCGTCCGGTTGTCGTTCATCGCCGGGGTCGTTGAACCCAGCCACCGTTCGTCGATTCCGCCGCGATGCGCCCCGAATGCATAGAGGTCCCGCTGGTCAAGCTTCAATCGCCGCCCCGGCTGCAGATAGACTCGCGGCACCCAGGTCGGCGCCAGCCGCAAGATTCCTTCGCCGGCTTCCAGGCCCCGCCGTGTTGCCGTATTCACTGCCGTTGAAGTCCCCATCTTCTACCCCACTTCCAAATCTCTGGCGTTCACGCAGCTCAACGTTTAGTGAAAGTCGGGCTCCGTCAGCAACCGGTCTCACAATATTGCCGGAAAAACCTTACAGCGTAAAGTCGAATACAGTCAAGGCGCCTTCGTCGGCCCTCGTAACGCTGCCCGTTACCTGCTCATTTATCAGTCGGATGGGAAAACAAGCTCGTGATTCAAGGCGCGGATGAAAGGCAGGCTAATATGTGGAGACCGTTCACAGAACACGCCCCCGAGCTTCTCCGTCAACTCACCTTTATCTAATTGATGAGACAAGAATTATCCGCCCGGCAGTCGGTCCAGGCTGAGTGGCCGCTTTTGCGCCCCGACCGCTATCAATTGTCGAGCACGATTCTCGAATGACTTCGAATGGAGTCCGGGGGAGATCGGCCAGCTCTATCGCGAGGAAGGCCCGGGCAGAAGGTGGCAGGCCACCACATCAAATTGGTTCGGAAATCCCGCCATGGTCTTTACGTGGAGCAGCATCTCGAAGTGCCTGAGCTCGCCTGAAGGCTGCAGCCCGCATTTCCGCAGAGCGGCCGAGAGCCTTGGCAAATCCGAAACGAGCTTTCCCGCCGCCTGCGTTCCCTCCCTGTCGGCGCCGGCGAGCAACAACACTTGTCCGTATTGATCGGGATTTCCAATGAAGGCCACAATCGCGTACGACTCGCCGGTTGCGCCGCCCTTGGCCGTCGGCACATAAAGCCGCTGCTCACCCGCCGCCGGGTGCGCGTTCTCGATCACCTCTCCGCCGGGGTTATTGCCCGGCACAATGCGGAAATCGAGCTGATCGCTGAAGACCGAAGACCATGGATCTGACGATGGGCTCCCCAGGAAGATGAAATTGTCGTCCGTCTTCAGGTTCGAGAACTGGAACGACCGCGCGCCCTGCACTTCGAGCGTTCGCGAGGCGCTCTTGGCGATCGCCCCCAGGTTCGCCGCAATCTGCGCGTCAATAGACGCTGCCTTGTCACCGCCCAGGATTGTCAAGCAGAAGCGCCTTATCTCGTCGGACACCTTGCTTTGTTCCGGCAGGTAATTATGGTTCGCGTAGTCAGACACGCTGATGCGGCTTCCCGTCAAAATCTGAATGGCCGCAATGTCCGGATCGCTGGTAATCAGGTGAATGGGATGCGAGGAACTAAAGAACGCCGCCCACGGCGACGGCAACGCGGCCTCGGCCTCGCTCCGCGGTGCGCGATTCCACGCCAACACCCAGATCCCAAGATTCAGAGCGGTGAGAACACCCGCGATCGTGATCCACCACAGCGTGGAGCGTTGCTTTGCGGGTGCGGCCTGCGCTTCGATCGCGATTGCAGGCGGTGTAATCTCCGCAGGCGCCGCCTTCAGTGCCGCTTCGCGGGTTGCCACTGCCAATGCGCCGGCATGCTCTTGCTTGAGCCCTTCGCTGTGGGTAGAATCGTCGGCAGGCGTTCGGATGATCTCGGGAATGTAAGAACCGAGCGGAAGGCTGATGCGGAACTCAGAGGCCGCGCCATACTTTCCGTAGTGCTGCAGCAGGCGCTTTCGCACATCGCTGGCGGTTACACGAACGATCGCATCCTCGCTGGTATCGTAAGCGGGAGACCGCTCAAACAGCTCCAGCCCGATGACGCGCTCTTTCAGCGAATCGAAGTGGCCTGAGATCGATCGTTCGACGATGTAAGAAAGGAAGCGCGCGCACCGGATGCTGCCCTTGAAAGCCTCGCCTTCGATGATTTCCTGGACATGCGCTCGCAAAGCCACAGTCCACTCTTCCGACTCGGCCATCTGCGTGATCGCAGCTTCTCGATCGGCAATCGAATGCATGGGCCTGTATCCCTATTCGCAGTTCGATTCTAGCACTGGATTTTCAGCCTGTCCCCGCCCCGTTTGCGCCCGATGTAGCTACCGTTAGTTGGCGCCTTCTACGTAGCCCCTTTGGATCTAGTCGCTTAGAGGGGGGTTAATTTGTCGCGTAACGTTGACGAATCCTCTGAGCGCGCGCGTATGATCCCCGAGAATCCCAGAGACCGCTTTCTCAGGTCGTCTGTGGAATTGTCGCTGCTCGATTAATCCGCTCGAAAATGCTGATAGCGGATGGGTTATTTGCAAGCATTACCATCAGGCAATGGTCTCAAAGTTGCCGGAGTTGCGAGCAGCCGGGATCATTCCCAGCTCCATGACCATAAAGCGCAACCTCAAATGGCACCACAATTCAAGCGAGGAGACAAGTGACATGCACCATTCCATCCAGATTCGAAAGACGTTCGGACTGCCGGGCGCGTTGATTTACTTCTGCACGGCCGCGCTGCTCTTGACGGTTCTCGGCGTGAACCGCGCATCCGCTCAGGAAGCCGATCAAGGCGCCATTATCGGCGTGGTGACGGACAGTTCAGGCGCGGTGATTACAAACGCCGACGTGACGTTGACAGACGTCGATACTGGTCTGGTACAGAAAGCAAAGTCCAACGGCAGCGGCAACTACTTCTTTGGGCCGATCAAGACCGGGAATTATACGGTCAGCGCGTCCGCACCTAACTTCGAAACCACGGTTGAACAGAATATTGTGGTGCACGTGCAGGACCGCCTGAATATTCCACTGGCTCTCAAGCCGGGCAGCGCAACGGAGACGGTCACGGTCACCTCTGTGGCGCCGATCATGCAAACGCAGACCGCCGAAACGGCCGTCGATGTCGATTCGAAATTTCTAAACGATGCGCCGCTGGCCAACCGCAACTGGATTTTTATTGCCCAGGAAGCGCCCGGCACGACTCCATTTGTGGGGCGCGGCTCGGGGAACGGCGATTTTTCGTCCAACGGCCAGCATGAAGAGCAGAACAATTACATGCTCGACGGCGCCGACAACAATACCATGAACAGCGACTACATCAACGGCTCAACCTACAGCATCGCGCCTCCGCCGGATGCCATCGCCGAGTTCAAGTTGGAGACTAGCAACTATAGCGCGGAGATCGGGCGCGGCCACGGTGCGGTGGTCAACGCCACCACCAAGTCGGGCACCAACGCAATTCACGGGGATCTCTGGGAGTACGTGAGAAATACCAAATTCGACGCGCTGGTTTGGAATCAGGCCCCAGGCTCCGCCCCGGCGGTGTTCCATATGAATCAATTTGGCGCTACCCTGGGCGGCCCGATCATCAAGAATAAGCTGTTTTTCTTCGTCGACGCCCAGGATGCGCGCTATGTCGTCGGAGCGAATCCAAGCACCTATAGTGTGCCCACGCCGCGCATGCGGCAGGGCGACTTCAGCGAACTTCTGAATCCGCTCTTGACGCAGGGTTCCTGTCCGACGGTGCTCTACGTGCCTAACACGAATACCGGCACCTATAAGTGCGCCAGCAACGTAGTATCGGCGCCGCCGACCGGCACGTTGCAGCGTTACGGTTCCAGCCAGTATACGTATGACGGTAACACCTTCGCCGCCGGGCAGAACGTCTTCAGCCCCGCGCAACTCGATACGGTCGCCCAGAAACTCATTCAGGCCTTCCCCTGCCCCAACTACTCTCCTGCCGGCACAGCCAATTACGGAGTAAAGAATGGCGGATGGAGCACCACCCCGGGACAATTCGAAGCCGCAGGCTCGGGCTGCAACGCTGCGAGCGATACGGATATGGGAGCGACAACCAACAACTACCAGGTTGACCTGAACGAGGACTCCGATCCGATCAATTGGGATGGAAAACTGGACTGGAACATCAGCTCCAAAGACCTGGCCACTTTCCGCGTCGACTACCAGCACATCATGAACACCTTTGTTGCGCCCCTGGGCCCGATCATCGACGGCACCGGTAGCAACCAGGGCCACACACAGAGCTATGTGAGCTCAAACTATATGCTCGGCGAGACCCACACCTTCTCGTCCACGCTGATCAACGAATTCCGTTTCGCCTTCAACTGGGGCAACGACCAGAACCTGCAGTACAACGCCACCGACAACATCTCGGCTACCTACGGATTGAACGGCGTGCCGTTCAGCGCGGGCCCACAGAACGGTGGCCTGCCGGCGATAACCACCAGCAGCTGGCAAGCCTTCGGGGCACACGGCAACGATCCGGCCCATGAAGGCCAGAACAATTACCAGATTCTTGACAACGTGACGAAAATCATTGGGAACCAGTCGGTGAAGATGGGTTTCCAGGCCATGCCGATGCGGTTCTACAGCACGGCGGCCGGCGTTCCGCGCGGAGCCTACACCTTCGGCGGTTCGCCCGGACCATATACCGGTGTGACGGGACTAGGCGGTCCCTCCGGATATGGCCCCGCGGATCTCCTCGCGCTGGGCACGCTGCCCGGCGGGGCGTATACCGGGACCGACAACATGTCCACCGGCAGCATCAGCAGCTATGTGGTGAACCACTATGTTCACCAATATATCGGCGCATTTGTTCAGGACGATTGGAAGATGACGCAAAAGTTCACCCTGAACCTTGGGCTCCGCTACGAGTACTTCACGCCCAAGGAAGAGCAGGCCGACCAGTGGGCGAACTTTGTGCAGGAAACCGAAACGATGACGCCCAACGGCGGGACCGGAACGGCGAAGCTGCTGATGCCGGCAAGCCAATCTGGCCTCAAGCTCGACCCGAACCTCGTCGCGCTGCTCAACGCGGATAACGTGGCGGTCACCTACGATTCCAACCGGCACCTCGTGAGCTACCCGACGGCCAACTGGTCGCCGCGCATTGGCGGCGCATACCAAATCGACAACAAGACGGTCATTCGCATGGGATTTGGCGTTTTCATGGGCGGCTTTGAGCCGGGCGGCGGCTCGGCTCTCACCCAGAACCCGCCTTTCTACATGACGGCAAACCTGTCGAGCCTGCCATCCTGCACTCAGGGGAGTTACTGCGAATCGCAATATGCCTTCAACAACACGCTCGAAGGCGGTCTCGGTGGCTTCGAAGCGTCGGGCGGAATCGAGCACTACGCCACCTTCCCGAACATCCAGCAAGCGGGTACCGGACCGAATCCGAGCATGCACATGCCGTACACCATGAACTACAACCTGAGCTTGCAACGCGCCATCTGGGAAGGGACAACGGTAACCGTGAACTACGTGGGCAGCGTGGGACGCCACCTGGTGACCCTGTACAACAACCCCGACCAGCCGCTGGCGATTACGATTGGCGGCGAGTCGAGCAACGGGTTCACTCCCTTCCCGCATTTCGCCGGGTCCCAGTGGATGGGGTGGACTGGCCAAAGCTCGTACAACGCGCTGCAGGCTACGGTGCAGAAGCACTATGGCCATGGTCTGAGCTTCCTGGGTTCCTATACCTGGGCGCATGCGTTCGATAACACGGTCGACCTGCTGGGCGGCGACTACGGCAGCTACCGGCAGTCCTACCTCATCCCCATCAATACAGAGTGGGGGCAGTCCGGCTACGACATCCGGGAGCGTGCCGTGATCAATGTCGATTACGACCTGCCGTTTGGAGTCGGCCGGCAATTCGTTAACCATCCGGGCGTGCTCGACCGCATCATCGGCGGATGGAAGACCGACATGGAGTGGTGGGGCCAGACCGGCCAGCCGTTTACGCCTACAATCACCAGAACCTCGGGCTGGTCGAACGCCAACGGTGGCGAAAATAACAACGCCATCAAGATCGCCAATCCGTTCTCAAGCAACCTGCAGGCGCCGGCTAATTCCAGCGGCCTGCTCACCAGCAGCGGCATGACTACGGCGGCGGCATCGAACACGGCCGCGAACGTTTGCGCGGCCCAGACCAGGACAAGGCAGCGCTGGATTAACCCTTGCGCCTATGAGGACCCTCTTGCCGTCGGCACCTCGAACAATGCGGCCTCCGCTGCGTATCTGGCGCCCTATCAAACCGGCACTTTCAGCTATGCTTCAGGGCCAGTTGGCGCCGATAACTCGCTTTGCGACGGGTTGGGATGCACGACCAGCGCCACCGGGGCGACTGCCGGAACCCCCGTTCCGTACGTCACCGGCTACAACAACGTGCTGCCCTTCTTCGGCGGCCCCAAGAACAGTATCTCCGGGCCGGGCAACTGGAGGCTAAACGCATCCATGTTCAAGGACTTCAGGACGTGGCATGAGCAGTTCGTTGAGTTCCGCGCCGATGCCTTCAATATTCTCAATCACCCGACCCTCGCCAATCCCAGCATGGGCACGGATATTGGCGCAAACGTAGTCCAGATTACCGGGCCGGGGTCCAACCAGAACCTCACCATCGACGCACGCTTCTTCCAGCTCTCCGGCAAGTACGTGTTCTAGCGTCGTTCCAAACGGCGGAGCGAATGCATGCAACTGCATTCGCTCCGCTCTTGCAATTTGCAGCCCTCCCCCATCTTGCCAACCGGGCTTTTCACCCGTCACAATTGCGGCTGGATCGAAATGAGCCGGATTGAGTGCTGACCCGATGCGGCTCGCGTCAAAGCGCGGCCGGATCAATCGCAACTGATCGAAAGCTTCCTCCGGCGGATCCCTTTCGCGCAGATCTTTCACCCTGGAGCATAATCAGGAGCGGACTCTGAATCGCCTTCACCAGATCGCTCATCGCAAGTCGCTCACGCGGCGCGATCTGCTGCGCGCGGCCGTCGTCGGCGGCAGCGCCATTCCCGTGCACGCTCTCGCGCCCCTGCAGGCAGCGCTCACGCGCAACACGGCCGGCAAAGTTGTTGTCGTCACATTCGGCGGCGATACGGAAACGGATCTTTCGAAGATTCTCAGCTGGATGGTCTGAGACCTGCTCCTCCGCAGCCCGCTACAATTCCTGAGTCACGAACCAAATTATCGATTGCAATCTTCCAGGAGAAAACGCAACAGTGAATCGTCGCACGTTTCATAAGCTGGCTGGTCTCGCTTCCGTCAACGCCTTGCTCCCCCTTCGTCCGCTCACTGCAGCGGCCTCCGCGCAATCCTTGCCGCAATCCTCGCCAAGTCCCGCATCAAAATCGCGCTGGACCTGGGACCGCTATCTTCTCGGCGCTGCCTATTACCCCGAGTGGTGGCCTTCACCCGAGTGGGAAACCGACTTCCGCCAGATGCACGATCTCGGCATCAACACCGTTCGCATGGGCGAGTTCGCGTGGGCCATCTTCGAGCCATCGCCAGGCAAATTCGAGTTTGACTGGATGGATCGTGCGCTCGACGTCGCCGCGCGCTACGGTGTCAGCGCCGTCCTCTCCACTCCCACCGCTTCCGTCCCGCCGTGGCTCTACCAGCAGCATCCCGACGTGCTCACCGGCAACGACATCGGTCTCTTCACCTACGGCGGCCGCAAAGGCTATAACACCAGCAGTCCAAACTTTCTCGCCGCCAGCGCTCGCATCACCACTGCGCTCGCCGGCCATTATGGCCGCCATCCCGCCGTCATCGGCTGGCAGCTCGACAACGAGCCCGGCCATCCGCCGCAAGCCTACGATCCCGTCTCGGAGCATGCGTTCCAAATTTGGCTCAGGCAGCGCTACGGCACTCTCGAAGTGCTCAACCGCGCGTGGAACGGCGCATTCTGGAGCAACCAATACTCTGACTGGTCACAGATTCATTTTCCGCGCAACTCCGCTGAAGGCGGCTGGCAGCCGGCCATCAGTCTCGACTACCGCCGCTTCTACTCCGATTCCTTTCTCAATCACCTGCGAAGGCAGGCCGAAATCCTCCACGCGCAAACTGAAAACCAATTCGTCTTCACTAACTGGCCCGCGCCTACCTGGTCGGTCAACGTCTTTGAGGCGGCCGAATTCCTCGACGCCGCTGCATGGGATAACTACGTCAGCGCTCCCGGCCTCAGCCCTTTCCAGCGCCAGTACACCGCCAGTTTCCTCAGTGACTTCAGCCGATGCGCCGGCCCGCATCAGCGCTTTCTCTGCGCGGAGCAGAATGCTTACGTCCCGCCCAACGCATCGCCTGAAGGCCTGCGCGTGCAGGCGTACTCCGACATCGCCCATGGCGCAATCGGCCAGCTCTACTTCGAGTGGCGTCGTCCGCTCGCCGGCAATGAGGAGCACCGCCCGTCTTTCATTAAAGGTTTTGACGGCCGCATCAATCCTGACGGACCGAAGCTTGAACAAATCTGCCGCGAGCTCTCCCGCCTCGGTGCTCGACTCGCCGGCGCAACCACGCACTCTGACGTTGCGCTGCTCTATGACTTCGATAACGAGTGGGCACAGGGCTACGGCGGCGTTGGCGACGGCCATCCCCGCTACTCCGGTGAGACGAATAGCTTCTACGCAGGGCTCAAATCGCTGCAGTGCAACATCGACGTCGCGCCGCTCGCCGCCGATTACTCAAAGTACAAGCTCATCGTCGCCTCCAACCTGCGCCTCATTGACGATGTCACAATCGATCGCCTCAAGGCATTCGTCGCCGCTGGCGGCACGCTCGTGCTCAACTACCGGGTCGCCACGCAAAATCCTGACAACAGCATGCGGCGCGTGCTCTCACCCGGCGCATTCGCCGAAATCGCTGGCGTCCAGTCCGATGCCATTCTTGACTTCAGCGAATACAGCTCGCAGAACGGCAATCTCGACGCCGCGCTGCAAAATGCCATCGGCGTGCAATTTTCCGGCAGCGATTCTGTCTTCAAGCCGCGCACCGCAGTCGAATCGCTCGTCGCTCACGGCGCGGAAGTCCTCGCGACCGTTCGCGGCGGCGGCCCCATGGAAGGCCGTCCCGCCGTCACCCGCAATCGTCATGGCAACGGTTGGGTCTACTACGTCGGATGCGACGCCATTGAGAATGAATTCTATGAAGTGCTCGCGCGCTCCTTCGCCGCCTCCACGAATCTCACGCCACTCATTGACGCACCACGCGGCGTTGAAGTCACTACCCGCCAGAACGCGTCCGCTACTTACTATTTCCTCATCAATTACACTGAGGCTGCGCACGGAAAAATCGCCCTGCCACATCCAATGGACGATCTCATCCATGACCGGCGCGGCCTCACGCAAATTTCGCTCGGCCCGCTTGATGTTGCCGTCCTCGCCTCTCAACCTTCCCAAGGGAAGCCGTGAAAAATCCCCAATTCATATCCTCAATCATCTCGCGTCGCAGCTTTATCAGCGGATGCGCCGCCACTGCCGCTCTCGGACCTGCCGTCCTCGACTGGGCGCAAAGCCTGAATTCCGCAGTGCGTCCTCGCGGCCCGGCAACGCGCGAAATCTCGCTCGATCAGAATTGGCTCTTCGGTGGCAAGTTTTCCTCCGCCGCCACAGACCCAGCCTTCGACGACAGCAAGTTCACTTCGGTCACACTTCCCCATACCGTCACTCCGCTCTCCTGGCAGAACTGGGATCCGGCTGCGTGGCAGGATGTCTGGATCTACCGCAGGCATTTTTCCGTCCCGCCTGAACTTCGCGATCTCCGCCTTTTCATCCACTTCGATCGCGTTCTCGCCAAGGCCACGCCCACCATCAACGGCCACACGCTGGAACCGCACTCGGGCGGATTCCTTCCCTTCGATCGTGAGATCACAGAGATCGTCCACGAAGGCGGAAACGTGCTCGCGCTTTCGGTCGACTCGCGATGGCTGAGTGTTCCGCCTGCTGGCTCGCCGCGCGGCCCGGAGGCGGTTGACTATCTTCTGCCCGGCGGCATCACTGGCTCTGCACAGCTTCGCGCCGTTCCCCAAATCTTTCTGCGCGAAGCCTTCGCCAAGCTCGTAGATGTGCTTGGCTCCAATCGCCGCCTGCAAATCACCTGCCGCATCGATGCCGCTGGCCAGCTACCCGCGGAGATTCACCTCACAGCAACTCTGCGCCACGGCCCGCGCACCATTGCCACCGCCTCACAAAACGCGCATGTCGAAAAATCCGACCAGGAAGTCCCATTCACACTCACTGGTCTGCATGATGTCGAGCTTTGGGATCTCGACCATCCACATCTCTACGATCTCGAAGTCACCCTCTCACGCGGCAGCCAGCCCATCCACCGCTACGCTACTCGCATCGGCTTTCGCGAAGCCCGCTTCGCGCTCGACGGCTTTTATCTCAACGGCCGTCGCACACAACTCTTCGGCCTCAATCGCCACGAGCTCTATCCTTATCTCGGCTTCGCTGCGCCCTCGCGCCTGTTGCGCCGCGACGCCGAAATCCTGCGGCGGCAATTCAACTGCAATATCGTTCGCTGCTCCCACTATCCGCAATCCGAGGCATTTCTCGACGCATGTGACGAGCTGGGTCTCATGGTCTGGCAGGAGCCGCCCGGTTGGCAGTTCATCGGCGACCAAAGCTGGCAGGATCTCGCCGTCCAGGATGTCGACGCCATGATCCGCCGCGATCGCAATCATCCCGCCATCGTCATCTGGGGCACGCGCATCAACGAGTCGCGCAACGATCCGGCATTTTATGAGCGCACGCGCGCCGTCGCTCGCACACTCGATGACTCGCGTCCCACATCCGGCACCATGACGCCTTCCTCGCGCGCCAACTGGCAGACCGAATGGAGCCAGGACGTCTTCGCCTTCGACGACTACCACTCCGCGCCCGATCGCACAGTCGGCATTCTCGATCCAGTCGAAGGCTATCCATACATGATTGCGGAGACCGTCGGCCAGTATAACTACGGCGCCGGCAAGGGCTTCGACATGAAGTATCGCCGCGCCGGCGACATCGGCCAACAGACCAGCCACGCCATCTATCACGCGCAGGCGCACAACCGCGCCGCCGATCATCCCCGTATCGCCGGCGTCATCGCGTGGTGCGCCTTCGATTACGCCAGCCTGATGAATGCCTACAACGCCGTCAAGTGCCCTGGCGTCGCCGATGTCTTTCGTACTCCGAAGCTCGGCGCTTCGTTCTATCTCGCGCAGGCCGATCCCGCGGTGCGGCCCGTCATTGAGCCAGATTTCTACTGGGACTTCGGCCCGCATACACCGTCCGGACCCGGAGATCGCGCCGCCATCTTCTCGAATTGCGACCGCCTCGAGCTCTTCCTCGACGGCAAGCATCACGCGACGCTCCAACCAGATCGCGACAACTACGCGAACCTCAAGCATCCGCCGTTTTTTGCAGACTTGGCGCTCGATGGCACATCGCATCCCGAGTTGCGTATCGACGGATATGTCGCCGGCAAGAAAGTCCTTTCGCGAAGCTTCTCTTCCGATCCCGCCGGCGATCGCTTCTTGCTCAACGCGGACGACGCTACGCTCATCGGTGATGGCGTCGACGCAACGCGTCTCTTCTTCGCCGTCGTCGACAAATTCGGCGCGCCGCGCGGATTCGCGGGTGGCCAGGTCTCCATCCATATGTATGGTCCTGGAGTGATCGTCGGCGACAATCCGTTCTCTCTTGCGCAAAGTGGCGGGTGCGGCGCGGTCTGGATCCGCTCCATCGCCGGCAAAATTGGCAGGATTCATATCGAGGCCGAGCACAATCTGCTTGGCGTGAAGATCGCCCAAATTCAGGTCATCGCTCCGCCTGGATTCGGAGCTGCGCGGCCATGAAATTCTGAGTAGGACGTCACGGGCCGCGCGCTGAACCTGCTCAGGTTTTCTTTTGCGGCACGCTGAATCGTGTTGCTACATTCCTCGCGGGCTGCCCGTCCAGCAGCCGACCAATGTCTTCGCACACCACCCGCGTCACCCGGCCCTGTGCCTCGTGTGTAAACGCAGCAATGTGCGGCGTCAGGATCACATTCGGCATCTTGTCCAGTTCGCTGCTCTTCGGTGGCTCGGCCACGCGAACGTCCAGTGCCGCACCGGCGATTTTGCCCGCCTTTAGCGCCGCAATCAGGTCCGGCTCGTTCACCACCTGCCCCCGCGCGGTGTTGATGAAGAATGCCGTCGGTTTCATGTGCGCGAATCGCTCTTTGTTAATCAGTCCGTCGGTCTTGGGCGACCCAGGTACGTGACACGACACCACGTCGGCACGCGATAGCAAAACATCGAGGTCCACCAGCTCCGCCTGCCCCTCGCGCACCAGCACATTGTCCTCACTCACAAACGGATCGTATGCCAAGATATGCATTCCCAGCGCACGTGCACGCATTGCCGCCAGGAATCCGATCTTCCCTGCTCCAATAATTCCGAAGGTCTTGCCGTAAAGCTCCGTGCCTGTGAACTGCTGCCGGTTCCAGTGGCCAGCGCTCGTATCTTGCGTCGCCGCCGGAATCTTCCTCGCCAGCGAAATCATCAAGCCAATCACTAATTCAGCCACGCTGATTGAATTCTGATCCGGCGTGCACGTCACCACCACGCCCAACTCATTCGCGCATTGCAGATCGATATTGTCGAGCCCTACGCCGGCGCGCCCCACACCGATGAGATGTTTCCCCGCGCGCAGCAGCTCGGCGCTCACGTCTGTTTTGTTGCGAACAATCAGCGTTCGCGCCGTTTCGGTTGCTTTCAAAAGCGCGGCCTGGTCCTCCCATAGATTCGGTTGCCGCACCACATTAAATCTTGCACTCAGCGCGTCTACAAAGGGCCCGGAAACTGCCTCCGCAATCAAAACGTCGATCATATCGTCACCTGTTGCGTCTCCTGCAGCGGGTCTACCTTCAGCTTCGCGCACCACTCCTCGATCTCTTTCCACGTCTCCGCACCCACCGCGATTCCATTCTTCGCATTTTCCATTGCGATGCGCGCCGAACGCTCGCCCGGGACCAGGATCTCGTCGGTACCGGCCATCTTTTTGCCGGCTTTCAGCCGGTCAATGGTCTCGTCGATTCTGCGAATGAATTCGGCGTAGTCCATGAACGCGTCGATCCGCAACAAGCAGAAGAAATGCCCCACGTCCTGCTTGCGATCGAGATTCTTGTACATCGATCCGATCTCAGGGCCGATTGCCGCACCCGACAACACACCGCTCAGTAGCTCCACCAGCAGCGCCAGCGCGTACCCTTTGTGCCCTGCCATAGTCAGCACCGTTCCCACTAGCGCCTTGTGCGCGTCGGTCGTCGGCTCGCCGTCTTTGTCCAGCGCCCAACCCAACGGAATCGATTCGTTCTTCTTTGCGGCCGCAATAATATTGCCGCGCGCAATCGCCGAGGTCGAGAGATCGATCTTGATCGGGAAGCCTTTTCCAGTGGGAAACGACGCAGCGATCGGATTGGTTCCGAAAAACGCGTCTGTTCCGCCCGCCGGCGGCATCGCCGGCTCGCTGCTCGTCATCGCCAACAGCACGCATCCTCGCTCCGCCGCGCGATTGCTGTAATACGACAGCGCTCCAAAGTGCTGCGAGTTGCGAATCGTCGCCGCGGCGATGCCGTTCTTTTCCGCAAGCGGCATCAACAGTTCCAGCGCCTTCACCGCCTGAACTTGTCCAACGCCGTTGCCCGCATCGAGAGACAGAATCGAACCGACCTGGCGCTCCACGCGCAGTTCGGCTTTGGGATCGATCAACCCCAGTTCGATTCTTCGCAAATAAATATTCAGCCGCGAAACCCCGTGGGTCGAAACCCCATGCAGGTCCGCATCGACCAGCGCATCCGCAAAAACTCGCGCGTCATCCGCGCCCATTCCCGCGGCCAGCGCTAGCCGCTGCGTAAGTGCGAGCAGTTGTTCTTTCGCGTACCGTTTCACTATCGATGGTCCCTTTTCGCTTTCGCGGTGAGACTCGGTTACGCGCTGCGGTAGAGCTTGGTCAACACGAACTCCTTGTGCCCAAGCGCCTCCGCTGCGGTCAGCCGTCCGTTGGCCGTGCGCGCGATCATGTCAAGGCACAGCTCGCCGGCCTCGTCGAGCGTCATCTCGCCCTGCAGAATCGGCGAGACGTCAACGTCGATGTGCTCGTTCATTGTCTTCACGGTCTTGGGATTTCCCGTCAGCTTGATTACCGGCTCAATCGGATTGCCGATCACGTTGCCTTGTCCAGTCGGGAACAAGTGCACCACCGCACCCGACGCAGCCCAGAGAGTCACCGCCTCTGCAGCCGCACTCGATGTGTCCATGAACCACATTCCCGCGCCCGCCGGAGCTTCCGCCGGCTCCAGGCATCCCACGAACTTGGTCTTCTTGCCAAGCTTCTCTACGTTGCCCAGCGCCTTTTCTTCAATCGTTGTCAATCCGCCGGCAATGTTGCCCTTGGTCGGCTGCGACTCGGAGAGATCGTCAGTCTTCTGGTCGAACACCAGCTTCGTGTAATCCTCAAACGCCGCCATGAACGCCTTGCGCACTTCCTCACTCGCCGCTTTGCTCGCAACAATGTGTTCCGCGCCGGTCAGCTCAGAAGTTTCCCCGAATGAAGCCGTCCCCTTTTGCGCGCAGTGCTTGTCCAGCACGTTACCCACGGTCGGGCAGCTCGAGAGTCCCGTTGTCGTGTCGCTCTCGCCGCACTTCACGCTGATGTAGAGCTCGCTGAAGTCGCATTCAGTCCGCTGCAGCTCCGATGCCCACTGCACGAACTCCTTCGCCTTGTAGGAGGCGTCGGCAATCGTGCGAATGTCGCCTTTGCCCTCGATAGAAAAATCCGCAACCGGCTTGCCGGTCTTCGCGATTCCGTCTGCAATGCGCTTCGTCCATCCCGGCTCAATGCCGATCACCACCGCCGCGGCCACATTAGGATTGGATCCGGTGCCGATCATCGTGCGGAAGAACAGCTCGAGGTCTTCGCCGAATTGCAAGCGTCCGTACGCGTGTGGCAGAGCCACCGTTCCGGGAATGTTGTTTGCAACCGCCTCGCACGCGGCATTCGAAATATCGTCCACCGACAAAATCACCACGTGGTTGCGAATGCCCACGCGTCCGTTCTCTCTTCGGTATCCGGTTATTTTTCTCAATCCCATCTCAAGCCCACCTTTTCGTCTTCAGGTTGTGAACGTGAACGAGCTCCCCGGCCTTGATCGCCTTCACCACTGTACCGATCGGGCAATCGTATTTCGTCACCGTGTCGCCCACGGCAAAATCGCGCAGCGCCATCTTGTGGCCCAGCGGGATCGCCTGCGTTGCATCGGCCTCCAGCGGCTTGTTGTTCGCGAGAATCTTTCCGGCGCAGTGCGTTCCGGCCTCGATATCGACCACCGCAACGCCGACATCGTCCTTTGTGTCATGCACAAGGAAATGAATCATTCGTCTTCCCTTTCTTGGTGATTTTTCCCCGGAGTGTCTATATGCCCCCGAGAGATATATGTTTGGTTTCGAGAAATGCGTCGAGTCCTTCGCTGCCCAGCTCGCGCCCCCAGCCGCTCTGCTTCACCCCGCCAAAGGGCGCCTGGCTCGTCGTCGGCGCGCCGTCGTTCACGCCGATCGTGCCAGCCTCCATCGCTTCGGCGCAGCGAAACATACGCGCGTAATCTCGAGTCATCACGTACGCACTCAATCCATAAGGTGAAGCGTTGGCAAGCTCGATCGCTTCCTTCTCCGTTTCAAATGAGCTCACCGGCGCAACTGGCGCGAACGTCTCTTCGTTCATGCAAACAGATCCCGCATCCACTCCATCCAGCACCGTCGGCTCCAGGAAAAATCCCTCGCTGCCGCTCACGCGCTTTCCGCCGCAGCGCACCGTCGCTCCGCGCTTCACCGCATCGTCAACCTGGTGCAGCGCGCTGGCCAGCGCCTTCTCGTCGATCACAGGGCCCACATCCATCCCGTCTTTCAGCCCGTCGCCCACCTTCAGCGCCTGCGTCGCGGCCACAAAGCGCGAAACAAACTGGTCGTAGATCGACTTCTGCACATAAATCCTGTTCGCCGCAATGCACGACTGCCCGGTGTTGCGGAACTTTGCGATGATCGTCTCCCGCACCGCCACATCCAGGTCGCAATCCTCGAACACCAGCACCGGCGCATGCCCGCCCAATTCCAACGAAAGTGGCTTCACCTGCTCGGCTGCTCCACGAATTAGTGTCCGCCCCACTTCGGTGGATCCCGTAAAGCTGATCTTGCGGCACAGCGGATTCGTAAGCAGCTCCTCGGCAATCATTGCTGCATTGCCGATCACCAACTGAAACACTCCCGCGGGAATTCCCGCCGTCTCCATGCACTCGGCCAGCGCTACGGAACACAACGGTGTCTTCGATGCCGGCTTCAAAACCACGGGGCAGCCGGCAGCCAGCGCCGGAGCAACCTTGCGCACTGCCAGCACCAGAGGAAAATTCCACGGCGCAATCGCTCCCACCACGCCGATCGGCGTCTTGATCGCGAGGTTCCGCTTGCGTCCATCCTGCTGCGGAATCATCCGTCCGTACGCGCGCTTGCCCTCTTCGGCAAACCAGCGCAGATGATCTTCCGCCATTCCCACTTCGCCTTTGCTCTGCGCCAGCGGCTTGCCGTTCTCGAGCGTGATGGTGCGTGCAATTTCATCGCGACGCCGGCTCAGCTCGTCGGCCACGCGCAGCAGTATTACTCCTCGCTCCTTCGCCGTCATCGCGCGCCAGCCGGCGAATGCCGCGTGCGCCGCGCTCAGCGCGCCGCGCACTTGTTCGCGGTCCACCGTGCTTACACTCGCAAACGCTTCGCCGTTCGCGGGGTTCACCACATCCAATTCACGGCCCGTCTCCATCCAATGGCCGTTCAAATACGCACCGTGGCTTGCCTTGCTTGTCACCGTCATCTCGCAACTACCCTTCTATTTTCTTGAGTCCGCGACCCACTTCGGCGTGAACTCATGTTTCGCCGCCTGTTGCTCGATTGTCTTGCGCGCCTTGCTCACGTGCTGCCGCGCCAGCCGCTCGGCCTCGTCGGGCAGATTCTTCTCAATTGCATCCACAACTCCCAGGTGCTCGTCGTGCACCTCGCGTGGATCGCGCGATGCGCGCACCGCCATGCCCAGCACACGATACCCCTCAGCGAGCCGCGTCAGCACGCTGTTGCGCGAAAGGTTCATGATCTGCAAATGGAATCCGCGGTCCGCCACGCCCATCTCTTCTTCATCGTGTTCCTGCGCCAACTGCCAGATCCGTTCAGCGGCCGCGCGCAGCCGCGCCAGGTCGGCGCGCGACGCATGCTCACACGCCAGCCGCGCCGCCAGCCCCTCAAGAAACTCGCGCACCTGGTACGCCTCGCACAGCCGCGCCGCGTCCAGCTTTCCCACGAACACCCCGAGGCGGTCGATCGACTCAACTAATCCAAGCCATTGCAGCTCAAGCAGCGATTCGCGCACCGTGCCCTGCGCAACACCCAGTTCGCGCGCCAGGCTTTGCTGCGTCAGGCGCTCTCCCGGCTGGCTCTCGCCCGACAAAATCCGCCGTTGAATCTCTTCCCGAACCTGGTGTCGCGCAATCGGCGATGCAATCGGCATTGTCTTTCTTCCTCCCAAATCCGGCCCGTCGTTCTCGTTCGTTATGCAACCCAGCGAATGCCCAGCAGCCGAGCCAGCCTGCGATGCCTCTCTGCGCAATGCCCGTAATACATCAGCACGTGGTGCGGCATCCCCTCGTGGATCAGCGTGTCGAATCGTTCCGGCACACTTCGTCCCGCAACCTCAACCAGCAAGCTGTTGCCCGTGATCGTGCGCCGCGGCGGAATCGATCGGCCCTCGAACGCCGTCATCAAATATTGGTTGTCGCAGTGCCACAGCCGCGCAATGGTCACCGGTTGGTTCTCGCGCAGTTCGCCATCCACCACCAGCGGCTTCACAATGTTGAAGTGCTTGGCCAGCGTCGGTCCGCGCCGGTCGCCAATCATGTCAATCGGCGCCATTCCCGGGTGCCACAGAAAAATCGTGTTCTCGTCATGCTCCAGCCAGTCGGTCAGGAATGCGTGTCCCAGCCCAAGCGTATTGCCCATCAGCTCCGCAATCGCGCCGTCCACGTCGCCTTCCATAGCAACCGCGTGCCCTTCAGATGTCAGCCGCGCAATCGCAAGGTACGGCCATTGCCCGATCACCTCCGGCAGCTCCGGCCAGCACTGGATGCACAATGCAGTCAGGCTCTCCTCGCGCATCAGGTCCAGCATCGCGAGATAGCAGCGCGAATTCACCTCCAGGTCTTTCTCCTCCACGCCGTTCAGCGGCAGCGCCATCTTGCGCACCTTCTCCACGTCCGCGCGCACCGATTCGGCGTCCACCTGCTTCACGCGATCGATGAACTGCGGCAGGCTCAGCGGGTGCAGCTGCAATCCCAGCGAATTGCGCAGCACAAATGCATCCACAGCGAGGTCGACAAATCCCGGCGCATGCGTGCCGATCATTCCAACCTTTGCGTTTTTCAGCACAGTCACTGTCCGCGCCAGCGCAATCCCCCGCAGCAGCGCCTCTTTCACCTGCGCGTCGCCCGGATCGCCATACACAAACTCGAAAGGATGATTCGCCTCGCGCAGCATCGCCGCCCACAAATGCTGGCCAACCAGCGAGCACGAACTCGCCTTGCCATCGCCAGGCCGCTCCGGCGTCGCCCACAGCACGATCGGCCCAGGCCACGCCTGCGACAAACTCAGCGCCAGTTGTCCGTTGCCCATCGAGGGCTGCAGCATCACCAGGCTGTTGCAACCGGCCGCTTCAATATCCTTGAGCGCCACGCGCAGGGAGGCATCGTCGATCAACTTTACGTCCTGCCCTACGCACTTCAGCCCCAGCTCCGCCATCGTCGCCAGGCAACGCTGGGTGATCTCCTTGTTCCACTCCTGGTCGAATCCCGGACGTTTGCGCCCGAGGATCAGCACGCCCACCGGCTTGTCTGCCGCGGCTTTGCTCGCAGTCTCTCGTTCCATCACTGCATCACGCGTTCCCATACGGCTCCGATTCCTGAAAAATCTCTTCGTACTGCAATAGCTCACCGATCAATGGCCGCAGATAATTTGCGAACCCCTCATTCGTCGGCGGATTTCCGCCGCCAATCCATTCTTTCGGGATCGCGCGGTCCGGGCCGGCGACCGACGCCAGCGGAACCAGCCTGGTCTCCGCCTTTGCTCCCGCGGCGAGCGGGTCGAGTGCCACCATCTTCTCGTCTTCGCCGGCCATCAAGGCCGCGTGCCCGGCACGCCCCACGAGTTCGGCATCGATCCAATCCTGTGGCGCCACATGCAGAATCGACGCACGTCCCAACAGCCCGGGTTTCTCATCCCGGCAACGCACCTTCAATTGTTGCGCAACCGTCTCCGCCAAATACCGCGATACGCCTCCTGGCAACGCGCGATTGAACGCGTCTTTCTGCGACGCTTCCGCATTCTCGTACACCGGCCGGCCTTCGCTGCCGCGAATTCCTTCCGATACCACAACAATCGCCCAGTCTTGCTTCTTCAGCACGCTGTCGAGATCGCCAAGAAATGCATCCACCGAAAACGCAACCTCGGGAATGTACACCAGATGCGGCGCGTCATTCACACTCCGTTTCGCCATCACCGAAGCCGCCGCCAGCCAGCCCACGTGCCGCCCCATCGTCTCCAGGATCGACACCGGCTGCGAGAGCGCTCGCACATCCATGCCGAGGTCGCGCGTCGACTGCGCCACATAATGCGCTGCGCTTGCGAATCCCGGGCTGCGGTCGGTTGCGTTGATGTCGTTGTCCACCGTCTTCGGAACGCCGATCACCTGCAGTTCGTAGCCAGCCCGCTTGCAAAACTCGCTGATCATCAATGCCGCATGCATCGTGCCGTTGCCGCCGATGAAAACCACCTGATGAATCTCGCGTTCGCGCAGAATGCGGAGCGCATTCTCCATCTCCGCATCGTTCGGCTTCACGCGCGACGAACCCAGTACCGCGCCTGGGCTCCGGCGCATCAGATTCAGCTCGGCATCCGTCCACTGGCTCAGATCCGCCAGCTCATTGCGGATGAGTCCCCGCAGTCCTTTCCTGGCCCCGAAAACCTTGCGGCTCTCTCCGCTGCGCCGCTCCGCATCCAGCACTCCAAACAGGCTTTCGTTCACCACTTGCGTCGGTCCACCGGCCTGGACCACAAGCAGATTTCCGTGCGCCATTCCTAATCCGCCAATCTCGCTATTTTCGTACTGCCGGAGCTCCTGCCCGAGGACGCCGAAGTCTTTTATTTTCTTGCGATCACAGCCAGCAACGCTTAATCGATTGCCATCGATAGGTGAATTATTCCACCCGTCCCTACCCCTGTCAAGAAAACAGTCTCTCGCTCAATGGGCGTCTGAATTCGCGCGGCGGCGCTCGTCAGCGCACAAACAGGATTGCAAGATTTTCTTGGGAATTCGGGCGACGCGGTCGCGCCGGTCAGACCAAAGAATCAGGGATGAATCCAGGAATCAAAGATGAATCCAGCCTATCCGAATCAGCTCAAGCGATCCGACAGCGACGATCGCCCACAGCACAACGCCCTGCAAAAGCGGTCGCGCGCCCACCTCGCGCAGCGTCTTCACGGAGAGCCCCGTCCCGATCAGGAACAGCGTCACCGTCAGTCCGATCACGCCCAGGTGCTTCAGCACCGGATAAGCCGGCTGGAAAAAATGAACATACGTATTCGCCACCGCCGCCAGGCAGAAAAAAAGAATGAACCACGGCCACCGCACCCGCGCGCTCTTCCGCTCCGCTTCCGTCTCTTGTGCGCCGTTCTTCTGCGCCGCTTGCGCGCTGTGCTTGCGCACCATGGCGGTTCCCATTGACACCGGCACAATCCACAGCGCGCGCGCCAGCTTTACCGTCGTGCCCACCGTCAGCGCAACCGCGCCGTACTTTGCCGTCGCTCCCACAACCGAGCTTGTGTCGTGGATCGCCAGCGCCGCCCACAGCCCGAACTGCGTCTGCGACATGTGCAGCATCAGCCCGATCGCGGGAAACGTCAGCAGCGCAACCGAGTTCAGCACGAATACCGTGCCCAGTGAAACCGCGATCTCGTCCTCGCCCGCATGTGTAATCGGCGCAATCGCCGCAATCGCGCTGCCGCCGCAGATCGCCGTGCCCGCTGAGATTAGGTACGACGTGCCCTTCTTCACTTTCAGCAGCGTCCCCAGCCCCCATCCCAGCAGCAGCGCCACCGTGATGCTCGCCGCAGTGTAAACAAACCCCGATCGCCCCACTCGCAGCACCTGTTGCAGATCCATGCCGAATCCCAGTCCCACAACCGACGCCTGCAGCAGAAACTTCGACAGCTTCTTCGCTTCTTGCTCGTAGGGATGTTCGCTGAACGCAAACCCGAAGATCAATCCGCCGGCCAGCGCCATCGGCGGAGAAATCAACCCGGTCGCGGCCACAATGATCCCTATGAAGAAAAGGTGTTTCGACACACTTTCAGTGTGTCGTCAGAAAACGGTGTCGTCCAAGCAGAACATTTCATGCCCCATTAGGTGCGCTAATAGCCTGCAAGACCCTGAGCCGTTTGGCTTTGGCTATACGCGGCCAACTGGGATCGGTTCTCGTTTCGCTCCTGCGCGCGATGCCACAAATCGGCGAAACTCGAGCGCCAGCCCAGGTGGCTCCGGTCCTTTGAGAATCGCGGTAAGAAAATCCCGCCGCATCCGCAGTCCTTTGATCTCGACAACCTTCAGGCTCCGGCCAAATCGCAGGTCCTTCGCGATCGCCCACCGGGAAACGAATCCCGCTCCCAGTCCCGCCTCCACCGCCGACTTGATCGCCTCGGTCGAATCGAGCTCCATCACGATGTTCATTGCGCGCCGCTTGATGCCCTGCTGCTCCAGCGCCAGTTCCACGATGCGCCGAGTGCCCGATCCGCGCTCGCGCATCAGCAGCGGAGCCGCGGCAATCTGCTCGCATGCGATCGAGGCCTGCTCCGCCCACTCGTGCGCCGCCGGCACAATCAGCACCAGTTCATCGCGCAGGAACGCCTCCGTGCGTACATCGCGCGTCCGCGGTGGCCCTTCGATGAATCCCAGCGCAATCCGCTGCTCCTTCAAGGCATCCACAATGTGTTCCGTGTTGCCGCTCACCAGCGTGGGATGAACCCGCGGATGCCGGGCGCAGAACTCACCAAGCAGGTGCGGCAGAACATACTGTGCGATCGTCGTCGAAGCGCCGAGGCTCAACCGGCCGGCCTTCTCGCCGCCCAGCGCCGCCATCTCCTGCTCTGCCTGTTGCAGCAGCTCATGCACCGTCCGTGCGTGTTCCAGCAGCACTGCGCCAACCGGAGTCAGCCGCACCTCCGCGCCCGAGCGGTCGAACAGTTGCGCGCCCAGGTCCTCCTCCAAAGCCTTGATCTGCATGCTTACCGCCGGTTGCGTCAGGTAGAGTTCTTCCGCCGCCTTGCGAAAGCTGCGCTGCTCTGCAACCGCCCTGAAAACCACCAGGCGGAAGTTCTCGAGGCTTGCCATGGCACCATTAAAGCATTTCTCTTTCTGCTCTCCTCCGAAGCCACAAAGGTCAGGTGGCAATTTCAATGAGAAATTGCCACTCCGCACAACTCCATAAAAGGCTACATGTGAAGGAGAAATGCTTTTAAATCACTTCACAATCGCGCGCGGCGGCCGGCGAATTGGCCATCTGCAGCGCTACTGCACCGTGAGTTGCGGCGTAACTGAGTGCGACAGTGCGCCCGACTGCGCCGTGACTGTGAAGTTGAAGGACTGCGAGGAAAGCTTGGCGCCTCCGCAGCTCGTAAGCCCCATCGCCAGCGCCGCCCCTGCCGCGAGCAGCACGATCATCCGCAGCAGTTGCGCTCGCCCTTTGCGCAATCGCCGCGCGAAGGGCAGCAACATCAACCCCAGCGCAACCGGCAACGCTCCCGTTTCGAAGGGGCCGCGTGGAGCTTCCATCGCTCCGGATTTGGGAAGCGTGAGCGTCAGAGTCACATTGGTCGCACCCGCGCCCGTCGCCACCGTCGACGGAGAAAATGTCGCCGTCATCCCCAGCGGCACCGCGCTCGCCACGAGGGTCACTGCCGCAGGCAGCGTGTTCCCGTCCACCGGAGTCACCGTGAGCGAGTAAACCGCCTCACCTCCCGGCGACGCGCTCGCCGCGCCGGCTCCGCCGCCCGTGAAAGCAAGAGAGAAATCTTCCACATTTTCCGTCATCGCGTTGCTTGTGCCCGATCCGTAATTGCTGTCGCCCGAGTAGGCCGCCGTAATCGTGTGCGGACCCGCCGCCAGCGATGTCGTGGTGAAAGTCGCCGATCCGCCAGAGATCGTCGCCGAACCGATCTGCGCCGCTCCATCGAAGAACGTCATCGTACCCGTCTGCGCACCCGCATACGAAGGCAGGCTCGCCGTGAACGAAACGCCGTACGTCGCGAGAATCGGATTCGCCGAGGCCGTCAGCGTAATCGTCGGTGTCACCGTCAGCACATTCAGCGTCACAGTTGCCGTTCCCGTCGTGTAGTCCACGGTGTCGGTCGGCATAAACGTCGCTGTCAGCGTCTGCTGTCCCACATTCAACACCGTCCCCGCCGCCGGCGAGTACACAAATACCCCGGCCTGTGGAGAGGTTGCGTCCAATTGCGCCGCGCCCAGCGCGGTTCCATAAACGATTGGCGCGGGCGTTGCCCAGTTGATTGCTGGCACCTCCTGATAGATCACGTTGTCGGTGGCAGAAACATTGCTCGAAAATGTCACGCTGGAAACCGTGGCTACGATCTGTCCCGTATAGCTCGAGAGCCCGCCCGCCGGGTAGGCCGCTATGCTCAACGTCAGTGTCACGGAATCGCTCGTGCTGGCGGCCAGGCTGGTATTGCGCGTGCAGGTCACAGTGCTCGTTGTGCAGATCCATCCGCCGGTCGAATCCGTCATCGCTGTTACTGTCATCAGCTGCGGCAGGTTGAACGTCAGAGTCGCCGAGCTCTCAATCGCCGTGGTCGAACTGGTGTTGGTTACGGTCACCGTCAACTGGTCGCCGGTATCGTTTTGCTTCACCACCAGTGGGCTGGGATTGAACGCGAGAGAAAGCGTCGGCACCACCACCGGCTGCACAAACGTCGAAAGATCGTAGAGCGCGTACTCCAGCATCTCTTCCTGCGCGCTCATCTTCGACTCAGTCGGGCACTCGGTAGGAAAGATCTTGCCGCCTCCGCTGGTCTGCGAAATCACGTGATAGTCGTTGAACATCACGCGGCCGCACTGGCTCGCCGCCGGCGCGCCAACCGGCGCATTGAATGTCATCTGCATCACCGGGTTGCCGCTGCCTTGGCCCGCATAGCTGCCGCTATTCAGCGTGAGCCACGACTGCGTCGGCGGAATCACGGTGCTCACATCGTTGCGAACCGTGCTGATGTCGATCTGGTTGGACGTTCCTGCTACTGTCGCGCCAGAGTTCTGCAGCCACTGGGCCAGCGTCGCGCCGTCGCTGAAGTTGGTGTTGACCGTTGCTACGCCGGAGTTGATCTGCTGCTCGCCGGCCGTCGTCCAGTTCGCCACCGGCGGGAACTGCGCGTCCATCGGCGAGTTCGGGTCGATGTAGACGTAACTGAAGTGCGTCGCGAACAGCCGCCCTCCCACATTCGCGTAATTCAACAGGTTGGTCAGCGGCGTAGATGCCTGCACAAACTGCCCGCCCTGGCACGGGAACATCACCATGTCGTAGTCGTCGAGAGTCGTCGCGTCGCCCGTCAAAGCGCTCTCCAGCGGCGTGGTCGCGCTGATCTCCGCTCCCGGGCTGCTGCCGCCGCGGTAAAGATGAATGTGCCCGCCCGGATTCACAGTCTGGTTGTCGTCGGTGAACTCGGTGTCGGCAATTCCCATGTCGCGCAGCACGCACTCTGCGGCGTCCACTGAGCCCGTCACGATTGCGATCATCGGGATGTCGCCCTGCGTGTGACTCGACGGCATGTTCAGCGTCAGTCCCGTCACCGGCGTGGTTCCCACGGCTTCGTTCTGGAACTGCCTCCGCCACTTGCCCGCTTGAATCACGATTGTGTAGCTCGCGTTTTCGGGAACACTGGCAAGCGTGAAGGTTCCATCGACCGCGGTATACGTATAGCTGACCACGCCCGTCGGCGCCTGGTAGGTCAGGCACTGCACGCCGCTGGTAAGCGGTGCCACTGGATTGATGGTGGCATACACCAGGACATTGGAAAGAGGCAGTCCGTTGGCTGTGCGCGGGTCGTACACCGTTCCGCTGATCGTGGTGGTCGCGGATTGCGCGAATGCATTCGCGCACGCAAGCGTCGCCAGCAAAAACATCGCGGCCATAGCCACGCGGCGCAGCTTCACTATGTTGAGAGGAGTCGCAAGGCAGGAAGAACCACGCAGCGAATTCATAAAGCCGATACCCGTGTTTCACACATGCGGGTCGTCGATGCCACCGATGCGATCTTGAATCGATCCATCTGCCGCGTCCACGAGCATTGGCTGCGCCTGCCGGGGGATATCGCAGCCATCGAAAACGAGCGCTCGCAATCTGCCAGAAACAGCGCAAGGAGGCTCGCATGTGAATCTCAAATTTTCGTTCTATTGATACCTTTCGGAAATCTTACTCTATTTCGTTTCAAATAGATAGGGCATTATCCCCGATTCCAGGTGAACGAATTCTCGAAGTGCGAGATTTCGCGTTCCTTGCCCGGCACCAGGTAGACGCTGATCACATCGAATCGCGACTGCGGCCCTAAATCGCCCGGCAGTTGGCGGATATATTGCCTAGCCAGCCTGCGCAGCACGCTCTGCTTATGCCCATCCACCGCCGTCTCCGCGGGAGTCATATCGCGCGCCGTGCGCGTCTTCACCTCGAAGAAACAAAGCAACTTTCCTTGCCACGCGACCAGGTCAAGATCGCCGGGCAGGTTGCCGCCCGTCCATCGGCGTGCAACCACGGCGTAGCCCTTGCGCCGAAGATGGAAGTACGCCGCATCTTCCCCTTCCATGCCCGTCTGCAAATGCGCTGGCAACACGATTTCACGCCCGCGCTGCGCCGCAATCCAATCGAGGCCGCGCAGCGTTCGCTCTAGCCATCCGATCCGGATTTGTTCCGCGAATCCCATTGCACTGCATTCTCCGCCCGAATCGCACCCTTCGCAATTCAAATCTTTGAGGAATTCCAATGAGCCACCGTGGGAAGAAGAAATAAATGTTTGATCGACCCGGCCCTCATCGGCGAGCATCACTGCACACCAAGCCCGCACGCGTCACAAAAATTGAAGCCCGGCTGCGCGCCGGGCCTCATCATCCTCAACTGGTTGCGCCCTAACCGCGAGCGGCCGCCAGTTCTCCCGTAGGTTCGTGCTCGCGCTCGACTGCAGTCAGCACATCCTCCAGAATGTCCAGAGCAACCGTTGCTTCCTCTTTGGTCACGATCAGCGCCGGCGATAGCCGCAGCGACGTCTCTCCGCATCCCAGCACGATCAGTCCGCGCTCGAAAGCTAGCGTCTCCACGCGATTCCGCGCTTCTACCGCCGGCTCGCGCGTCGCCTTGTCCTTCACCAGCTCGATGCCGATCATCAGCCCGCGGCCGCGCACGTCGCCTACCAGCGGGTGCGTTTCCTTCCAGCCGCGTACACGCTCCAGTATGAACTCGCCCACGCTGGCCGCGTTGGCAATCGCCTCGCGCTCCAGGATGTCCATCGTCGCGAGGGCCGCCGCAATTGACACTGGATTCCCGCCAAAGGTCGACGCGTGCGAGCCCGGCGCCCAGTCCATGATCTCCGCGCGCGTCATGCAGATTCCCAGCGGCATTCCGCTCGCGATTCCCTTCGCCATGCAGACAATGTCCGGCTCCACGCCCGCGTCCTCAATGGCCCACCACTTGCCCGTACGCCCGCAACCGCACTGCACTTCGTCGGCGACCAGAAGAATCCCGTGCCGGTCGCAAATGGCGCGCAACTCGCGCAGGAAATTTGCAGGCGCAGGCACAAATCCACCCTCACCCTGGATCGGCTCGATGAAGATCGCGGCTACTTCCTCGGGCGGCACGGTCGTCTTGAACAACTTCTCTTCGATGTACCGCGCGCAGCCCAGGCTGAACTCTTCTTCTTCCTGCGGACCGCCAGTGCAGCCGCGATACACATAGGGATAGCGCACATGCGTCACGCCCGGAACCAACGGCGAGAACCGGCGCTTCTGCTGCGCCTTCGATCCGGTCAGCGAGAGCGCGCCCATGGTGCGCCCGTGGAACGCGCCAAAAAACGAAATGATCTGCTGCCGTCCCGTGTGATAACGCGCAACCTTCAGTGCGCACTCGATCGCCTCTGCTCCGGAGTTGCCATAGAAAAATCGGTGCGGCCCCGGCATTGGAGCAACTGCCGAAAGTCTCTCTGCGAGGTTGGTCAATCCCTCGTAATAGAAATCCGTGCCCGAGATGTGGATCAGTTCCCCGGCCTGCTTCTGGATCGCCCCGACGACTTCAGGATGACAATGTCCCGTCGAAACCACGGCAATTCCCGCCGCAAAATCCAGAAACTCGTTGCCATCCACATCCTGGATGCGCACACCGCGCCCGCGCTTGGCCACCAGCGGATACGACCGCGTGTAGCTTGGCGAAATCAACCGCTCGTCATCTTCTACCGCAGCCTTTGCCTTTGGCCCCGGCAGCTTCCCCAACAGTTTCGGCCCATATTGGGCATGCAGATCTTGCTTTTCCATGGAAATCTCTCCTCGGCAGATTCGGTTGTTGCGGCCAGCGTCAAACATTCCCGCAATTCGCGGGCAGGATGCAGCGCGGCCACGGACCCCGTGTGTCGGGATCGTCATCAAGGGAGGATCTTCGGCGGACGCGCGTTCCTAGTCGCCGCCGAAGAGGCTAGGTCGGGTACGAGTGGGCAAAACGCGCAGGTGCTTTCGTGGGCAGATGCAGCGCGCGCGCGATCGCGACCACCGCTTCGTGGCCGGATCGAGCTGAAACTGCAGCGCAAGCTGAAAGCCTGAATTGACGCGCCTTGGCATGGGAACCCTGCTGCCCTTGAGGATAGCATGGGCTGATATCCAATGGTCACGCGTCGCCAAGCGCACGCCGGGCACACGAGTCGGATAGGCGATTAAAAAGGTTTAATTGCGGCCGGTGCAGCGGCGGGCGCCTGAATCGCAGTCGCAGGCACGATCGCCTCAAAGGCATCGCCCTCCAGCGTTACCGATTCCTGCTCAAAGGTCTGCAGGCTCGCTGCATCGGCGGCCATCGCCATCCAGCACGCCGCGCCCTTCTGCATCAACGTGCACGCAATCTCGAGGGTATATTTTGCATTGGGCTGGCCCTTCACCACCCCATTCGCCCGCTCAATCCACATATTGTGGCTGCCCAACGAGTAGCCTCCCAGCACTGGATTTGTCACATCGAACGTCTGCTTCAAACCCTCCGAAGCGCCTGCCGCAAAATCAGCCAGATTCTTGTCCGTAAGCGCCTGCCCATAGCAGCCGAAGGGCAGAGCAACCACGACGACGACTGAAGCCGGAGTACCGCGGCGCGCCGTCAGTTCCACCTGCGTACACGCGTTGCCTTTCTTCGGCCCTTCCACAGTCGGATACGGAACATTCGGCGTCACGTGCGCCGAGGCCAGGGACTGCCAGTCGGCTGGGAGGCTGTAGCTGAAGCCGATCGCGGTGTCGTTGACTGCGGGCGGCCCTGCCGGCGTGGCAGGCACGGCTGCGCCGGGCGCCGCAGATTGCGCGATGAGGGGCAGCGTACAGATGGCGATAAGTAGCACCGCTGACAGTTTCATCTGATCTCTTGTTCGACCGCCAGCCGCTCGCAGCCTTAGCACGCGGGCACGAACATTATCGATCCGCAGGCAGGCCGCTTCAAAGGTACGCGGAGATCGCAGACACGATTCCTGCTGCCGAAAATACCAATCCCAGATACCAGTAGATTCGACTCTTCGTCAGCAGTGTGACCGACGTAATGACCAGCCCGATCTCGAGCATCGCCTCGGCCAGATCGAAGCGATCCGCATGCGCCTCGATCCGCTTTACCTCGGCCTCCATCTCGTCCGCCTGCTTCTGCTCATCCTTCAGTTCGTCGGCCCATTTCTTTTCATGGTCCGCGTAGCTCTTCGCAACCTTCGCCGCTGCGTCCTTGTCACCCAGCGACACCACGCCAAGCAGGTCCTGCGCCAGCTCCGTCTCGTTCGCGCGAATCTTGTGCGCCTGGTAGAAGTTCCACAAGTCCGTCGCCTTGTTCTGGTCCAGCACCGCTTCGGTATGTGCGCGATGCCCCAGCAAAGTGGTCACCGCCACCAGCACCGCCAGCACAGCCATGGTGAATGCGACAGGACGCATCGTCGCTTCGTGCGCTCCATGCTCCGCGTGTTCCTTCAGTTCTTCCGCTTCTTGTGGTTCCATGGGTTAGGGCTCAAATGTCCTCGGGCTTTCCCAGTTCGTTTCGCCACTCTGACTCTCAAGATGAGCGTCGATCGCCATTCTCGTAGGACATCAGGCCGCAGCGAAGCGCACGAGGTCTGGCGAACTTTGATCGCTTTCAATCTGGTCTGCAATCACGCACAGCGCCAGCGCTTCCACCTTCGACCGTGTTTCTGCGCGCGTGGCACCGTAGGCGAGCACAGCGGGAAGGCTTTCAATCTCCGCAATCCAGCGTCCGCTCTTCTTGGTCGAAGACGATTTTGAGCTCCATCCGATGTACCTCCGTGCGAATCCTTTTAAGCCATCCTCTTACTAAGTCAACCCAAAAGCAAGCTACTTCCGCTTCCACTTCACTCCATCCTTCGAGTCCTCGATCGTCACGCCCTTCGCCGCCAGCTCGTTCCGGATCGCATCGGCGCGCGTAAAATTGCGCTGCTTCTTGGCCTGCGTTCGCTCCGCCACCAGCGCTTCGATCTCTTCGTCGCTCAGCCCCCGCTCCAGCAATTCCGGGGCCACGTCGTCCATGCGCCCCGATCTCTCTGCCCACGCAATTGCCTTCTGCGTCGGCTCGGCGTCGCGATCCTCCAGCACATCGAACACCGCGTCAAAATCTCTCAGCACCGGCAAAATCGCCTCGCGGTCCGCCGCGAAAAACTGCCCCTGGTCCATCGCCGTATTCGCCGCCCGCACCAGTTCAAAGATCGGCGCGCGCGCGTCGGCAGTATTCAAATCGTTTGCCAGCGCCTCCAAATATTCGGCATGCGCTTTCTTCGCGGCTTCCTGCAGTACAGGATTCTCGCCCGCCGCAAAATTTCCCGCAGCCATCCGCTCGCAAAACGTGCGCAGCCGCTCGATCGCCTTCGTCGCCTCCACCAATCCGTCGAAAGTAAAGTTCAGCTGGTGCCCATACGGCACGGAAACCAGCGCCAGCCTGATCGCCGATGCCCTGAATCCCTTCAGCAGTAGGTCGCGCAGCGTATAGAAGTTCCCTTCGCTCTTCGACATCTTGCGCCCATCCACTAGCAGAAACCGCACATGCATCCAGTGCCGCGCAAACGTCTTGTGCGTCACGCTCTCGCTCTGCGCAATTTCGTTTTCATGGTGCGGGAACATCAGGTCCTCGCCGCCGCCGTGCAGGTCGAAGCTCTCGCCCAAATATTCCATCGACATTGCGGAGCACTCGATGTGCCATCCTGGCCGCCCGCGCCCGATCGCCGTCTCCCAGCTCATCTCGCCCGGCTTCGCCGCCTTCCACAGCGCAAAATCGCGCGCCGAGTCCTTCTCGTACTCATCCACATCCACGCGCGCGCCGTCTTCCATGCCGCTCAGGTCCTTCTTGCTCAATTTGCCGTAGTCGGGGAACGACGCCAGCCGGAAGTACCACGACCCGTCTTCAGTTTTGTACGCCGCGCCCGCCGCGGCCAGCTTCTCCACCAGCGTCACCATCTGCGGAATGTGCTCCGTCGCGCGCACCACCTTCTCCGGCCGCTCGATACGCAGCCACTCCAGATCCTCGAAAAAAGCCTCGACATACTTTTTCGTGTACTCACCGATCGGCACGCCCGCATCGGCCGCATTTCGAATGATCTTGTCGTCCACGTCCGTAATGTTCATCACGTGGCGCACTCGCGTGCCGGTCAATTTCAGCGCGCGCCGCAGAATGTCGATCTGCAGAAACGTGCGAAAGTTTCCGATATGGCCGTAGTCGTAGACCGTCGGTCCGCACGCGTACATCCGCAGCGCCTCGCCATCGGCGGGCTCCAGCGGTTCAATTTGTCCCGAGAGGGTATTAAACAGGCGAAGGGTCATCGCTCACGTGGCGCGTGCACCGCCCGGCCCTGGCTCCGCGCAGTGTTCGTGCCTGTTTCGCACGCTCCGCGGAATCGGTTTCCGGTCGCTCGCCTACTTGATTGTAGCAGCGCAATTTCGCGCCACACTCGCGCCGCCCTCAGCCCATAATCGCCGCCCAGCCCACGCTGATCAGCACAAAGATCCCCCACCAGCCGAACGCGGCGATGTAGCCGGAGCTGCGCTTCACGCCGGCCACAATCGCCGTTCCCATTCCCAGCAGCACCAGCGTCCAGATCGTGACGGCATCGATCGACGAAGCAAGCAGGTAGAGCGCCCGGTTGGTCTCCATCGGATCGAGAAACGCGCCCAGATTGGTCGGCGAATAGTTGTTGATGTTGAATGACTCCGGCGCCATTCCCGCGTAGATCACAATCGTCCCCAGCACCGGCTTGATCAGCATGGGAAACCATGCGTAATAAAAGACAGCGAACAGATCGCTGAACTTCGCCCGGCCACCGAAGACGAAATTGATTGTGCCCAGCAGCCCCGCCGCCAGAATAACGACAAAGAGCAAGCCCACCACGGGGCCCGCTAAAAAAACTCCCTGCGTGATTGCTACGGCAATTTTCGTGCCCGTCGCCCGCTGTTCCGGCGTTTGGTCCGCCATGCGCTCCTGCGCTTTGGGATTCATGCGGATCTGGTTATCGACGGCCTGGTCGATGCTGATCTTCTGCACAATTGCGCCGAAGAGCATGTAGGTCAAAAGCGTGCCGATGATCAGCGGCAGCCACCAGCTCCCGTTGCCGCGCTTGATGTCTTCGAATACTTTCGATGGCGCGGTAAACGTGTACGCCACGCGCTGCCACTGCGTCAGGCCTGCACGTTCCGGCGCTGCGTCGGCCGCTGTCTGCACTCCGGGCTCGCTCATCGTCTCGCCTTTCAATCAACGGGGAAACACACTGCGCCGCAGCGCGTCGCACGCAATTTTACCCTCACCGCCCTCGGCGATCGAATGAAATTTGCTATTGGTTGAAATTGCGCTTTGCGGGCGAAGCTTACATTCCCTGCGTGGAAACCTGAGCATCGGCGCTCGGCGCAGCCGGTCGCTTGGCCTTGCGTGTTCCACCCTTCGCTTCCACCGGAGCCGTCGCCGGCACATAGTCGCGATACACCGTGATGTGAAAGCACGCCTGGCGGAACTCTTCTTCAACATCGATCTTTCCCGCCGACTCCAACGCCAGCAGCCGTTGCCGCATCCACGCCATCTCCTGCCGGCTCAGTCCCGACTTCGCAATATCTACCGTCGCGCCCGTCAGGTGAGGGCTCACAACGTCGCCTTCAGCCGGGGCCGCGTTGCCATTGATGTGCATCAGTCGCCGCTGGTACTCCACGGTCCGCACCGCCGAGCTCACCAGCAGCGGCTTGTGAAATACCGCCTCGTGCTCGCGTGCCAGGTCCGCCAGAAAGCGAGCCGTCCACGGCCGGCAATAGCGGTGGTTCTCCAGCAAATCCGAATTCACCGTCAGCCCCGCCGAGACCGGGACCGGCACCAGCAGCCCGTTCACAATCCGCGACGCCAGGTCCGCTTCGTCCTCGATCCGCTCCAGCCCCTCTGCGTCGAGCCGCATGTTCTGCCGTTCCAGCGACTCCAGCGAACCGCGCAGCGGCAAGGGCATTGCACCCCGCGGCAGCCGCAGCATCGCCTCTTCCGATTCCATCGCCACGCTTGAAGCTTCGTCCGGAGCCGGTGCCTGATCGACATCCGTTGCCGCTCTGAATCCCGAATTGATAATGGGCGCCTCTGCCGCCTGCCCCAGCCGCTCCACCGGCGAACTACCGTTGTCGGCCATCTCCTGCCCAGCTTGCGGAGCTACCATCTGCACGCGCGGCCAGCCCGCTGCGTTCGCCGCCTCGTTCCCATTTCCCTCGGCCCGCACATTCGGCACCGCCGGGTCCGCCCCATCTTGAATTCTCCGCGCATTGCGGCTCATCGCTCCATAGCTCCGCGGAGCCGCGCGGTACACGGTCGTCACCGCTGTTGCGCTTCGCAATGGTGCCGCGCTCATCGAGCCGCGCCGCTCTTCCATCTGGCGCCGGATGGCGAGCCCCGCGCGAAAGCCTGCTTCTTCAGCGCCTTCGCGGTGCGTGCTACCAATCGTTGCGTGCGTACCCGTTTCGTGCGATGTCGTTGTATGCGAAGTCGCCGCGTGCAAAATTGTCGGTTGCGAGTGCGGCGCCGCGGATTGGGCGCCATGAGAAGTTGCTGTCCGGCGTGACGTGCTTGATCCGGTCGCGCCCGCAGGTCTGCGATGCGTTTCCGTCGGCGAGACCCGCGTGCCGCGAGCGCCTGCCACGGTAAGTACGGCCAGCGTGAGCAGAGACACTGCGGCCCGCCACATTTGGGAGAGTGCGGACAATCGAGAGCTTCTCCAGTCTACGTCGATCCGCCTCTTCGTCCGAGTGCCTGCGCGGATACAAACTTGTCTGATAATGAGACGCAACCTGTGTTTACGGGTCTGGCGCCTGCACCCATCCTACCAGACGCAAAAGTTGCTATTGCGCTCTTGGCGCAATCGGCTTCGTCGGCGGACTGAGAACAAAGCCTTTACGAATCAGCGCGAAGCCTCCCTGTGGCAGCTCGGCCTGCAGCAGTTCGTTTTTAGGACCCGAAAACAGATCCGTATCCGCGCCCGCGATCGTCGCCACCAGGTGGTGTACCGCGATCGGTTTTCCATCGAGCGTGCCCTGCAGGTCTGCATAGGTCGCCAGCTGCACCGGCTCAATCGACCCGGCTTCCTTCGGCAGAATCGCCCACAGGTCCCGATTGTTGTTGGTCACCGCCAGCGTCAACAGCGTCTCCAGCGCACCGGGATCGAAATCCGGCAGGAACACCGCGCCGCTGTGCGCCTCCAGCCGCGTCGTCGAGCTCTTGCCGCTCGCGGAAATGTTGATGAGCAGTTGCGCAGCGTCCGGTTTGGCCACCACGTTCACCGCCTCGCCGTTCACAATCGCGCTCAGTTGCACGTGGTCGAGTTGGTTGGCGGTTGAAAGCTCTTCCGACTTCGACAGCGAGTAATCGAGACCCTGCATCGCCACCTTCACCAGCGAGGTGGAATCGTAGCCTTGAGCTGTCGAAGTGAATTGGAAGCTCGCCGTTCCCACGGTATGGCCGTGCTGCGCGATCTCGAACTTTCCCGACTGCGCCGCCAGAACAGGTCCCGCAATCATCCCCGAAAAAACAAGAAAACCGGCAATTCTAAATAAATATGCCCTTCGCACGAGTCTTTAGAAACCTCTCACATATTAGTTAGACTCGAACTCCCGCAACTAGTTGCGATGGGCGCAATCCCTGTTCCCTGTTCCCTGTTCCCTGTTCCCTGTTCCCTGTTCCCTGTTCCCTGTTCCCTGTTCCCCGTTCCCTATTCCCTACTCCCTGCTCTTACCCCTTCTTCACCTCGTGCCCGCCAAACTCATTGCGCATGATCGCCAGCATGCGGTCCGTAAAGTTGTTCTCCTCGCGCGAGCGGATTCGCCGTATCACGGACTCGGTGATCACCGGCGCCGAAACATTCAGGTCGATCGCCTCAAACACCGTCCACCGTCCCTCGCCGGAATCGACCACGTACGCCTGCAACCCATCCAGCGTGGGATTCCCTGCCAGCGCATCGGCTGTCAGGTCCAGCAGCCAGCTGCGCACCACGCTGCCGTACCGCCAGATCTGCGCGATCTGCGGCAGGTCCAGGTTGAACACCTCTTTTTTCTCCATCACCGTGAAGCCTTCGGCAAAGGCCTGCATCATTCCGTATTCGATCCCGTTGTGAACCATCTTCACAAAGTGACCCGCGCCCGCCGGTCCCACGTGCCCCCATCCCTTGTCCTTCGCCGGCGCCAACACCTCAAAGATCGGCCGCAAATACTCCACCGGCTCTTTGTCGCCGCCGATCATCATGCTGTATCCCTCTTTCAATCCCCACACGCCGCCTGAGGTTCCCACGTCCACAAACTGGAATCCCTTCGACGTCACCTCCTTGGCGTGCCGCAACGTATCCTTGTAGTAAGAGTTCCCGCCGTCGATCAAAATATCGTTTGGGCTCAACAGCGCTTCGAGCTTCGCGAGAGTCTCGTCCACCGGCTTGCCCTGCGGCACCATGATCCACACCGCGCGCCGGCCCGTGAGCTTCTTCGCCATCTCCTCCAGGCTCGACACGCCCACGCTGCCCGCCTTCGTCAGCTTCGCCACGGCATCCGCGCTAAAGTCGAATCCCACAACCTCATGGCCGCCCAGCCGCAGCCGCTCCGCCATATTCGCACCCATCTTGCCCAGGCCGATCAATCCAAGCTGCATACCCATCCTCCGCATCCACTGCGTTGCGCTCAAGAAATCGAAACAGCTTCACGAATCCGCACGTCTCGTCTCACTACATCACTCCGCGTGTCTCCAGTTCCTTTCGCAGCGCTTCCTCGCCGGTAAACCGGATTGCCGTCATACCCGCCGCCGCGCCAGCCGCCGCGTTTTCCGGCCGATCGTCGATGAACAAAATCCGCTGCGGCTCGGCTCCGAACACATCGAGCGCCGTGCGATACATCTCCGGCTCGGGTTTGCGCCGGCCCAGGTAGCACGAGCTCAGCGCCACCTTCAGGTACCTCCGCAGCTCGAACCGGCTGAACCGGAAATCGTTCGTCTCCCGCGCCTCGTTGTTCAGCGCGCCGATCGTATATTGATTCGATGCGGCAAGCTCCTTGAGGATACTCATCGCCCCATCGGGAAGCAGGTGCGACTGCGCCACCATGAAGTCAAAGAAATCCTGGCGCGAGAAACTGCGCGGCTCGTAAAACAATGTCTCATCCAGATATTGATTGAGGTCGATCTCTCCGCGCTCCCACGCCGAAGCGATCTTTGCGTGCCTCGCTTCGAACTCCGCGCCATCGAGGTTGAACTGCTTCACCGCGGCTGCGCGCTCGGCGTGATCCCAGCCGTTGGTCAGCAGCACTCCGCCCACATCGAAGAGAATCACGTCGAAGGGAGACATTGGTTTCTCTTTCCCGCGCACGGCGCGAAGAGTCTACTGCGTGAAATTCGCTGGGGATTTGAGAACTGTCCGGCATCGGCCCATTGCGCCGGCTTGAATGCGTTCTTGCGTCAACTCATCCGCAAGTTGAACACATCTTGATTCGACGAGGGATCAACGCGGCGGCAAATCCGCGAGGCCCCGGGGGTATTCAAGCAACCGCACACTCGGCGCCCCTTCGCTCTTGTGCCTGAAGTGCGGCCAACTCTTTGCGCGCTACTTCAACAGCTTCTTCGCCCGCGCCGCCACGTTCTCCGCCGTGAATCCCAGTTCCTTCATCACCACCGGGCCTTGCGCTGAAGCGCCGAAACGATCCACTCCGACGACGTCGCCGTTCGAACCCACATACTTCCACCAGCCCAGCGTCGCGCCCGCCTCCACGGCGAGCTTCGGCACATTCGCCGGCAGCACGCTGGCGCGGTAATCCGCCGGCTGCTCATCGAAAATCCTCCAGCTCGGCATGCTCACCACGCGCACGCGGATTCCTTCGCCCGCCAGCAGCTTCGCCGCGCCCAGGGCTACGGAAACCTCAGAGCCCGTTCCGATCAGCACCAGTTGCGGGTTCTCTGCGTCCTCCAGCACGTATGCGCCCTTGCTCACGCCGCCGTAAATATCGTGCTTCGTCGCGTCGATCACAGGAATATCCTGCCGCGTCAGCGCGAAAAACGCCGGCTTCTTCCGCTCCAGCGCCACCCGCCACGACGCGGCCGTCTCATTGGCATCCGCCGGACGGAAGTCCGTCATATGCGGCACCGCGCGCAGCGCCATCAGGTGCTCGATGGGTTCGTGCGTCGGTCCGTCTTCGCCCACGCCGATCGAGTCATGCGTAAAGACGAACAGCGAAGGCACCTCCATGATCGCCGCCAGCCGCAGCGCAGGCTTCGCGTAGTCGGAGAAGACAAAGAAGGTTGACCCGAACGGCCGCAGCCCGCCATGCGCCGCCATCCCATTTACCGCCGCGCACATTCCCAGCTCGCGCACGCCGAAAAACACGTTCCGGCCCGCCGGATCTTCCGCAAAATGCGTGCTCGCCTTGAAGATCGTCTTCGTCGAAGATGTCAGGTCCGCCGCGCCGCCAAACAGCTCCGGCACATCGTTATAGATCGCGTTCATCACTTGCTGACCCGCGTTGCGCGTCGCAATTGGCTTCTCCGTGCCAAAGCTCGGGATCGCCTTCTCCCATCCCGCTTTCAGCTTTCCCGCCTGCGTCCGCTCGAACTCGGCCGCCAGTTCAGGAAACGCAGTCTTGTATCCGTCGAAAAGCTTCTTCCACTCGGCTTCCTGCCCCGCGCCGCGATCGACCGCAGTGCGCCAGTTCTTCAGCGCGTCGTCAGGAACATAAAAGCTTTGATCCTCCGGAAATCCGAAGAACTTCTTCGTCGCCACTGTATCTGCGGCGCCCATCGCCTCGCCGTGCACTTTGTTCGTGCCCGCCTTCGGGCTCCCGTAGCCGATAACCGTCCGCACCGCGATCAGCGACGGCCTGTCCTTCTCCGCCTTCGCCTTCTCGATCGCCGTTTCAATCGCGTCCAGGTCGTTGCCGTCCGTCACGCGCTGCACGTGCCAGTGGTAGGCCTCGAAGCGCAGCTCCACGTTTTCCGTAAAACTCCACTCCGTCGGCCCGTCGAGCGAAATCAGGTTGTCGTCATACAGCACGATCAATTTGCCCAGCTTCAGTGTTCCCGCCAGTGAAGCCGCCTCGTGCGACAGGCCCTCCATCAGGTCGCCGTCGCCGCACATCACGTACGTGTAGTGATCCACCACGTCGAAGCCCGGCTTGTTGTAGGTCGCCGCCAGGTGCCTCTCGGCCATCGCCATCCCCACGCCCATTCCGAATCCCTGTCCGAGCGGACCCGTCGTCGCCTCCACGCCGTCCGTCAATCCGTACTCGGGATGTCCCGGCGTCTTCGAACCCCAACGCCGGAAGCTCTTCAGGTCGTCCAGCGTCACCTTGTACCCGGTGAGGAAAAGCGTCCCATAGAGCAGCATCGACGCATGCCCGTTCGATAGCAGGAATCGGTCGCGGTCCGGCCATTTTGAGTGCGCCGGATTGTGCTTCATGATCTTGTGAAACAGCAGGTACGCAATCGGTGCGTCGCCCAACGGCGCACCGGGGTGGCCGCTGTTGGCCTTTTCCACGCCATCCAGCGCCAGCAGGCGCAGGGTGTCAATCGAAAGCTGATCAAGCGAGAGAGAAGCAATGCTGGATCCCATAATGTCTTTGAGTTTCCTTTCGCTGAACTGCGATTCGCCAGTATGCGAACCGTCGCACAATCCTAACTACGCGTATCAATCCACCGCGCCACCGCGCTACGGCGCATCGATTTTGACTCTTACATTGTATCCAAGCCAGGCGTCCTCTTCCGGCCAGTGCAGCGTCCACTCCACGCCCGCGCTCGTCTCGGCTGGCTTCAGATCCGCGCTGAATCCCGCGCTTCCAAACCCCGAGCTCGGCGTGCTGCGCCGGGTCTGCCAGCCGTCGTCGCTCCACACCGCGCAGAAGCGCACATTGTCCAGGATGCGCAGCGTCTTTCCCGCGCCCATACTCTGGATCGGCCGATGCTTGCTATAAACCTCCAGATCGGTTCGCCGCCGCTTGCGCCCCTCCGGTTCGCTGTACCTGTCGTAAACCGGATCGATGCGATCGAAAACTTTTCCATCCACCGCCGACCGCAACAGCTTCAGATACTCCGCGTGTGCCCACACCAGCGGCATCGCCGATCCGCCCGGCTGTCCTTTCCGCAGACCGCGCTCCGGTATGTCGTCTTCGTCCCACACCTGCTCCGGCATCATCTGCCCGCCCGCCGCAAATTTTTCATACGCCGCAATCAGCGGAATCACGCCATTCCCAGCCGCCAATTCGTAGTGCGCGCGCTCGCCCGTCAGCAAAGGCCACGGCCTTCCCTGACCCCAGCCGGTAAACGCTCCTCCATCTGGCCGATCGCCGTAGCCGTCCCAGTTGTAGCGCAGCCACGCCGGACCCTGCGGCATCTCGCGCTTCAGAACCGCGTCCACCACCTTCAGCGAATCCACAATCAACGCGTCGTCGGCCCGCCGCACGCCATACCGCACCAGCTCCAGAAACCCCCCGTCGATAACTTCGCGCGCCTCGAACTCATACCGCGTTCCCGGCGGCCGGTTCTGAATAATAATCATTTCCTTTCCGCAGCTCTCGTACGCATACGCTTCGCCGCACTCCGGCGGCCTGATCCGCATGTAGTGCCTTTTCACCTCCGGATGCAGCACGCCGTTATTGGTCACCGTCCAGTCTTCCAGGTGCCCCTCAATCCAGTCGGCATACTCCTCCAGAAAAACCGCCAGCTCCGCCGAATCGTGCGCATGGGCAATCTCCGCCGCGCAAATCAGCCCGCCGATCGCTGCCGCCAGCGTGGACGGCGCGTAACCAGGATTTTCCTCCCAGCGCTCCTGAAACGTAATCGGCGCATGACGTACCAGGAAACCCGCCGCCCGCTCGACAAATGGGAAAATCTGCAGCTCGCCCAGCCCGTTCGCCTTCCACAGTCTCCACGCCAGAATCAGCGGAAACGCAACCTCATCCAGCTGGATTCCGCTCCAATACGGCGTCCCGTCAATCCAGAAGTTCTGCGCAAATCCCCCATCGGGATGCTGCGTGCACGCCAGGTAAACCAGCGCTCGCCGCGCCGTCTCCGCGCGCCCACACGCCAGTAGCGCCGTCGCCGTCTGCACCATGTCGCGCGTCCACACCAGGTGGTAGCCGCCCAGGTCGTCGTCGCTCTTCGCTTGCCCCCACGGAATCGAAGCCGACGCCACAAACGCGCCCGAGTAAGTCTTGTCCTCATGTGCCAGCAGCACGTTGTGGCTCACTCGCATCAGTTTGCCGCCGTCCTGCGCTTTGGCCGCCAGCCACTCCGGGTTCGCCGCGCGCCGCCACTGGTCGATGAACCGCTGGCGCTGCTCCGCGAACGGCGTCGACAATGCTCCCATCGTCTTCTGCGCCGCCGTGTGGCATCCCTCGCCGATCCCGATCGCCAGTGTGAACTCTCTCACTGCACGCTCGCTGCTGTCGCCGCTCCCTGCGTATCCGCCGTATTTCGCTCCACAGTCCAAATCCACTTCGCCCATCAGCGCAATGTTTCCATCCGTCGCCGAGCCGAACTCCCAATCCATCTTGAAGTTCCGCATCACGTCTTGCCATCCGTCGCTCGCTCCCACAAATCCGCAGCTCACACGCTTGAATCCGCAACTCGCCGCCATCAGCAGCGACCACTCGTTCTTCGACGCCATCAAAACCTTCTGCCCGGTCAGATCCACGGCCTGCCCCGAGTTCCCCAATCCTCCGCCATCCAGATGCGGAGCCAGCAGCGCGTACATCTTCAGCCGCGGCACCAGGTCCGGGTGCCCCGCCAGCCGTACGTGCGTCAGCACCACTCCATGATGCGGATCGCAGATGATCTCCTTGGTCACGCTGTACCGGCCGTCCGGATCGCTGTTCACATACCGCACGCCCAGTGACTCCGGATCGATGTACTCGAACGCCGTCGTCAGGTCCCGCTTCTCTTCGTGCGCAAAGGTCTCCCCGTCGGTGATCAGGAACTCCATATCGCGCACCTGCGCGTGATCGATCGTCGGCGCGTAGATCTCGTTCAGCACGCCGTGCGAGCACGTAAACCAGATGCGGCTCGACGCCGCATACGCCGTCACCACGGCGTCCTTCACGCTCGAAGTCCACCTCGGCTCCATCCCGGGCGCGCCAAACGCCTCACCCTGCTGCTCGAGCCACCGGTACAAAGGCTGAGTTCTCATCCTCTCCCGTTGTCCCTTTCCCGTCGCCCTTTTCCCATCGTCCCTATCCCATCGTCCTTTGGATTCGTCGAATCGGCTTTCGATCCCCGTCAAGCTGAGAAATTCGCACCGGCGCACAATTGCCGGGGAAGTTAGCGCACCCATTTTGCTGACTCGCTAGCCCGCTGACTTGCTAGCCTGCTGACTTGCTGACCCGCCCGCTGGCCCACTTCATCACTTTCGCCCGATGCAGCATATACTGAACGGCTTCTTCCAGCTCCCGCTGCGTCACATCTTCCACCACGCCGGCGTCGCCGATTCCAATGGGCAGCACAAATCGCCGCACGCCACCCACGTTCTTCTTGTCGTGCCCCGCTGACGCCAGAATCCTCGCCGCGCGCACATTCAACTTGGGCAGCGGGCCGTAGCGGTAAATCAGGTTCTCCATCCGCTCCATCTGCCCCTGCGTGATCGTCTTGCGCATCCGCGCCAGATAGAGCGCCGCCACCATACCCCATCCCACGGCCTCGCCGTGCAGCATCGCCTTGTACCGCGTCGCCTGCTCCAGCGCGTGACCCACCGTGTGCCCCAGGTTCAAAATCATCCGCAACCCGTTCTCGCGCTCGTCGCGCCGCACCACGTCGGCCTTCATCCGGATCGACGCCACGATCACCTTCTCGAGCGCCTTCGCGTCGCGCCCCGCGATCTCGTCCGCATTCTCCTCCATAAAGCGCGCCAGCGCCCGGTCGCGAATGAAACCCGCCTTCACGCTCTCCATCAATCCCGCGCGCAGCTCGCGGTCGGGCAGCGTTCCCAGCACATCGATATCGGCGAACACCGCGCGCGGCTGCAGAAAATTCCCCACCAGGTTCTTGCCCTCGGGCAGGTTCACGCCCACCTTGCCGCCCACGCTCGAATCCACCTGCGCCAGGAACGTCGTCGGCACCTGAATGTACTCGATCCCGCGCAGAAACACCGCTGCCACAAATCCGCCCACGTCGCCCACGATCCCGCCGCCAAAGGCAATCAGCAGCGATCCTCGATCGCCGCCCGCGCGCACCATCTCGCGCGTCAGCCGTTCCACGCTCTTCACTGTCTTGTGTTGTTCTCCGGCGGGCAGAAACAGCGCCACCGGCGGCTCGGCAAACGACTGCAGAAACTCCCCGCCCCACAGCGCCCAGATCTCCGGCGAGGTCAGCACGAACACGCGCGGCGGCAGCCGCTTCACCACTCGCGCAATCCGCGGCGCTAGCTCCGCCAGCAACCCGCTCCCCGCAAACACGTCGTACTTCGCCGACGGCGTCTCCACCCGTATCGTCTGCACAATGAATTCAATGATAGAAGACCCACGCACCAGATTCGGTGCTAGACTTTTTTCGTCAATTCTGGAGAAGCCCCGTGCGCTCCGATTTCGTCATCGCTATTCTTTCCATCTTGAGCACCGGCATTGCATCCGGCCAAGCGCGTCCGATCAATGTCGCCCCTCCCAAAGTGGCCCAACAGCCTGCCGTGCCGATTGCATACTACGCCGGTCCGGGTGTTACCGCACCGGAGCTATTTCCCGCAAATCTTCCAAGTACTTTCGACGGCCCCTGCAAGAACGCCAACGGCATTGTCGTGATGTCGGCTATCGTCGATCGCAACGGCTTGCCTTTTGACGTGAATTTCTACCATCAAGCGGGCAACGAACTCGACGAGGTGGCCCTGAATCTAGTGAAAGCCGAACACTTTAAAGCCGGCACATACGAGAACGCCCCGGCCCCGGTTGCCGTATTTGTTGAAGTCGATCTCGTTGCTTGCGAGGTGGAGAGACAGGAGGAAACCGGAAAGAAAAGGAGCGCGCACCAACACCAGTCGGCACCGGCCCAGTTGGTCGAAATTCAGCCCGCACCGCTACCCGGCTCTCCGCCCGCGCTGAACGGCAACAGTCCCCAATCACTCCCTGGCGATTCGCCCGCAAAAGATAGTGCTGGCGGTCCCGTCTTCGCTCCCACCCTAATTCACAAAGCCAGCCCGCAGTACACGGACGCGGCGAGGAGGGCTAACCTCACAGGCGAGTGCGTGTTATCGCTCACTCTGGATACGAACGGCATTCCGCACGACGTGCGGCTGATACGCAGCCTGGCACCGAGTCTCGATGAAAAGGCCATCGAAGCCGTAAAGCAATACCGCTTCAAACCCGCCATGAGAGATGGAAAGACCCCAGTCCCGACAACGTTCAGAATCTTGGTGGAATTCCAGCTTAACTAGAGCCTGCAGAGGTGTACCAGACTCCTATAAGAGATTTGATACCAGGTGCGGTTCTTATCCCGCCGCCTTCATCTCTTCCCGCACAATCCGCCGCAGCGTCTCTTCAAATTTGGGCGCTTTCCCCTCGACGTGCTGCCGCAGCGCACCGTTGATCAGCGTCTGATAGCCGGTCGCCCCACCCGAAGCATCCGCCTCTTTGAGAAAGTGATCCACCAGATCCTCATCCAGCCGGATTGTGATCCGCGTCTTGCCGCGCGGCTCCGGCTCCTTAGGCGTAATCCGTCCTCGCTTGCCCTTGCTGAAATCGTATTGCTGCTTCATCTCGGCCCCTCGTATTGGCTGCGCTCATAAGGTCATTCCTTAGCTCATTATATGCACATTTTGTACATACATGCGAACTTCCGGTTCAATGCTCAGTCGATCTCCGCGTCGGTACCCTACTCGCGCCTTCTTTCTGATCGCACCGCATTCCCGCCCAGCGCCCGCCGCCTCGGGCCGCCGTCGTCAAGACCGGGCCCGCCCGAAAACGAGCGCATCCCCTCATTCCACACCCGATATTCTTCCTCGCAACAGTGCCGATTATTTCTTTCGGAATCGCTACACTCGAAGTAACCAAACCCTGCAGGCGGTTTAGGTGTCCCGGACGATCAACCGGTCCTCTTCTATGCTCCAGGTCGCCTCAAGAGCACCTGAGCCGCCTATGCAGCAGACGCTGGGCCGTAATGCAACCAAATCAGTGCAATTTGCCCCAAAAACACCCGTAAGTCTATATTTTTGAACATTCTTACCACTTAAGTCTTTTGTTTTCAGTGGGTTAGTGTCACCTAATCGCAAACTAAGTCACTGAAAAAAATGAACTTAGCGAAAATACCGGGGGGAGGGGGTACCCGGTTGCCAGAAAGAAAACACCCGCGCCAACACCCGGCTTATGACTAGCCCTTGCCTGACAAGATCGTGCCGATCCTTGATCCCGTCCAGAACCCCACGCTGCTCGCAGTCACGTCCTTCACTGCCCTGAACCTCATTTCTGCCCCTCACCTGTCCCCTCACCGCACTTTGCTAGCCTCAAATGTTATGGCTCAAGTGCCCCAACCCGTCCATCAGGTGGACTTCCTCGTCGTCGGCGCGGGCGTGGCCGGCCTCCGTGCCGCAATCGAGCTCGCCCGGCACGGCGAGGTTCTCGTCGTCACCAAGGAATCTCTCGACGAATCGAATACCCACTACGCCCAGGGCGGCATCGCCGTCGCCACGGAAGACGAGCAAGAGATCGCGCTTCACCTCGAAGATACCGTGGCTGCCGGCGACGGCCTCGTCCATCGCGCCGCCGCCGAAGCCCTCGTGAAGGAAGGCCCGCTGCGAGTCGCGGAGCTCATCGAGTGGGGCGCGAACTTCGATCGCGGTGCCGGCCCCGATGCCGGTCTCCTTCGCACCCGCGAAGCCGCGCATTCCTTGCCCCGCATCTTGCACTCTCACGGCGATGCCACCGGCGCCGAGATCGGTCGCGCGCTCGCCGCTTACGCCCGCAAACAATCGCGTATTCGCTTTAGAGAATGGACGCGCGTAGCCGCGCTCGTCGTCTCGGATGGCCGCGTGATCGCCACCGACCTCGCCACCGACCTCATGGATCCCGCGCCCGGCGAGGCCGGCGCTCCGCAATCCTCAACCCGCATCGCCGCGTGCGCCGTCCTCATCGCCGCCGGCGGCGCAGGCCAGGTCTACGCGGAAACCACCAATCCTTCCGTCGCCACCGGCGACGGAATCGCGCTCGCGGCCCTGGCCAATGCTCAGCTCGCCGACATGGAGTTCTACCAGTTCCATCCCACCGCCTTCGCGCTCCCCGGCGCGCCGCGCTTCCTCATCTCCGAGGCCCTGCGCGGCGAAGGCGCATGGCTGCGCAACGATCGCGGCGAGCGCTTCATGGAGCGCTACCATCCCCGCCTCGAGCTCGCACCGCGCGACGTCGTTGCCCGCGCTATCGCTCGCGAAAGCCTCCCCGAAACCGCAGCTGGCTCACCCGCTCCGCCGCATGCACTGCGCCCCGTCTTTCTCGACATGCGCCACGTGCGCGAGATCGACTCCGCCGCCCGCTTTCCCGGCATCAGCGCATTCCTCGCGCGCTACGGCCTCGATCTCCGCCGCGATCTCATCCCTATCGGCCCCGCCGCGCACTACCTCATGGGCGGCATCCGCACCGATCTGGGCGGCCGCACCACGCTTCGCGGTCTCTACGCCGCCGGCGAGGCCGCCTGCACCGGCGTCCACGGAGCCAATCGCCTCGCCTCGAACTCTCTTCTAGAAGGTCTCGTCTTCGGCGCGCGCGCCGCGCAGTCCATGCTTGCCGACGCCTTGCCGCTCGCGCCCGTCCCAGAGATCTCTCCGCCGCCCGATCCCGAATCGGCGAAACACGAAGCCACCAAACACGAAGACAACAAAATTGCGGAGCTCATCGCCGCCTTGCGCGCCTCCATGTGGACTCACGCCGGTTTGCTCCGCGATGAATCCTCTCTCCGCGCCGGAATCGCCGCGCAATCCGCTTGCGAATCCGCACTCAATGAAATCGCCGCCGGCAAATCGGGAGATCGCCGCGCCAGCCGCCGCCTCAGTGAAGCACAATCTCTCTGCACTGTCGCCCGCGCCATTCTCGACTCCGCGCTCGCCCGCACTGAGAGCCGCGGCGCGCACTTCCGCAATGACTTTCCCGGTCGCGACGACGCGCAATTTCAAAAGCATTCCCTCTTCGCACAGCACGAATCCATCCGCTTCGAATCGTGGGAATGAATCGCTTCGCGGTGACGTTCGGGATTTGCCCCGCTTCATCGCATCTGGTCCGTCTTCCCTGCTTCCTCGCTCTTCGGTGCCATCGCGGGAAAGATCGCGCACACCGCCAGAATCCCGCCGATCACCGCCAGCGAAATCGTCGCCGGCACTTCGATCCAGCGCGCGGCGAGCATCTTCAGCGCAGCAAACGCCAGGATCGCGCCCAATCCGTAATGCAGATACCTGAAGCGATCCAACATCGCCGCAAGAGCAAAATAAAGCGAACGCAATCCCAGAATGGCTGCAACATTCGACGTGTACGCGATAAACGGATTGCGCGTCACCGCCAGCACCGCGGGAATCGAGTCGGTCGCAAACAACAGGTCGGTCGCTTCCACCGCCAGGATCACCGGTATCAGCGAGCCGCGCGCGGGCTGCATCCGTGTAATCCACTCGGGAATCGCCGACCGCGGCGATCCGCTCCGCAACAATCGCCACGCTGCATAAAGCAGAAACGCCCCGAAGACCCAGTTCACCCACTCCAGCTTCCGCAGCAGCGTCAGGCCCACGGCAATAAACGCCGCGCGCAGCACAAACGCACCCCATACGCCCCACAACAGCGCCTTGTGTTGCTGCTGCCGGTCGATGCGGAACCCTTCGAAGAGAATCAGGAAGACGAACAGATTGTCGACGCTGAGCGAGGCTTCGATCGCGTACCCTGCCGCGAACTCGAAAGCCGGCTGCCTTCCCTGCGAGAAGGCAATCCAGCTCGCAAACATCGCTGCGGCCAGCACCATCCCTGCCGTTCCCAGCCACGCCACCCGCTGCGCATTGGGCGCTTCGCTTCGGTGGCCGGGCAGCAGGCTGTCGGCTACCAGCACCGCCGCCACCACTGCGTGAAACCCCACCCACCAGGCCCACGAAACGCCCGCGATCATAGCTGGATGCTACAGCACACAAGCGGAAAGACCGGCACCCAATTGCGGGCCGATTCCCGCTCGTGGCAAATCGTTCCGTCCCACATTCCGCCTTCGCCATCGCGGTCCACTGCCACCCGCTAGCCTCCTGTTGCATCCTTTAGGTAGGGGTCATTGCATGAGCGAGTCGAAGAGCCAACCCGGCGCCACACCAGCCCGCCGTCCGCGCGTCATCATTGTGGGCAGCGGCTTCGCCGGGCTCAATGCCGCGCGCGGACTTGCCTCACTGCCGGTCGATGTCACCGTCATCGACCGCCGCAATCATTACGTGTTTCAGCCGCTGCTCTATCAGGTCGCCCTCGCCGTGCTCTCGCCGGCCGATATCGCGCAGCCCATCCGCAGCATTCTTCGCCGCCAGCGCAATACGGAGGTGCTCATGGATGAGGTCGTCGCCATCGACGTCTCCGCGCGGCAGGTGACTCTCGGCAGCGGCACGCGCCTCACCTACGACTACCTCGCCCTTGCCACCGGCGCCACGCACTCTTACTTCGGCCACGACCAGTGGGAGCCGTTCGCACCCGGCCTCAAGAACATTGAGGACGCGATCGAGATTCGCCGCCGCGTCCTGCTCGCCTTCGAGCTCGCCGAGCGCCAGATGGTGGAAACCGGCTCCCATCCTCCGCTCAACTTCGTTGTCGTCGGCGGCGGACCCACTGGCGTGGAGCTCGCCGGAGCCATCAGCGACATTTCGCAGCTTTATATGCGCCACGACTTTCGCCACATCGACCCCACCAAGAGCCGCGTGATGTTGCTCGACGGCGGCAAGCGCATCCTCGCCACCTATCCCGAGGATCTCTCGGCCAAGGCCGAGTCCGAACTCAAGCACCTTGGCGTCGAAGTCCACACGCAGATGCAGGTCAACGCCGTCGGGCCCGGCTGGGTTGAGGCCAACGGCCAGCACATTCAAGCCGTTGTGATTCTGTGGGCCGCGGGCGTAGCAGCGTCCCCGCTCGGCAAGCTGCTCGGTGCGCCCACGGACAAGCGCGGTTGCGTCCTCGTCGACGCGCAGCTCAACCCGCCCAATCTCCCTGAGGTCTTCGTGCTCGGCGATCTTGCGCACGTGGAGCAGGACGGCCACCAGGTTCCCGGCGTCGCCCAGCCCGCCATGCAGATGGGCGACTACTTCGCCAAGGTCGTTGCCGCCGATCTCCACGGCAAGCCTCGCACAGCATTTCACTATTTCGACAAAGGCGATATGGCCACCATTGGCCGCATGGCTGCGGTCGCCAAGGTCGAGTGGCCTTTTAAGGCCCACATGAGCGGATTCCCCGCGTGGTTCACTTGGGTCACCGTCCACATCTTCTTTCTCATCGGTTTCCGCAACCGCCTCTCTGTGTTTGCCAGCTGGGTTTGGACCTATTTCACCTTCAACCGCGGCGCTCGCCTGATCACCGGCGACCAGACACTGCCAGGTTGGCCCGAGAAAACGGAGCAATCGCCCGCTGCCACCAAAGCCGCAGACTAGGTTCACGTTGTTCTCCCACGATTCTGCGCTCGGCCTCGATGCGGAAATCTGCGTTCCTCTGTGTGTCACACACGCCGTCACGGCTCTTCACGTCGGGTAAACTGACAGAGAAATGCTCGACTTAGGATTCGTTCGCGCCAACCTCGCGTTGGTAGAAGAAAAGCTGCGCGCCCGCGGCACCGATCCCGCCGCTCTGCTTGGCGATTTTCATTCTCTCGACAAGCGCCGCCGCGAGGCGATCACCTCCTCCGAACAATGCAAGGCTCGCCGCAACGAGCTCTCGCAACAGGTCGGCGCGCTGAAAAAATCCGGCAAGGACGAGGAAGCCGCTTCGCTGATGGAAGAGACACGCGCGTTGAAGGACAAGCTCGACGAGCTCGACCGCACCGCCGCCGCGCTCGACGAGCAGTTGCGCTCGTCGCTCGCCCGCGTCCCCAACCTCACCCGCGAAGAAGTCCCCGTCGGCACCTCCGAAGCCGACAACAAAGTCGTGAAAACCTGGGGCGAGCCGCGCAAATATGACTTTCAGCCTAAACCGCACTGGGAGATCGGCGAAGCTCTCGGCATTCTCGACCTTGAGCGCGCCGCCAAGCTCAGCGGGGCGCGTTTCGCTGTTTACATGGGCGCAGGCGCGCGGCTGGAGCGCGCGCTCATTTCTTTCATGCTCGACACGCATACGCAGAAGCACGGCTACACCGAGGTTCTGCCGCCCTTCATGGTCAACTCCAAATCGCTCTTCGGTACAGGTAATCTGCCCAAATTCGGCGAAGACCTCTTCCGCTGTAGCGATGCAGACTTGGAAGCCGTCACCCGCGGCGAATTCAAGGACAGCGATCACTGGCTCATCCCCACTGCCGAGGTTCCCGTCACCAACCTCTATCGCGACGAAATTCTCGACGATGCGCGCCTGCCCATCTCGTTCACCGCGTACACGCCCTGCTTCCGCGCCGAGGCCGGCGCCGCGGGCAAAGACACGCGCGGCATCATCCGCCAGCATCAATTTCAAAAAGTTGAGATGGTCAAGTTCACCCGCCCCGAGGAGTCCGACGCCGAGCACGAGAAACTCACGCGCCATGCGGAGGAAATTCTGGAGGCTCTCGAATTGCCATACAGGCGCATGCTGCTCTGCACCGGCGATACCGGCTTCTCCTCCGCAAAGACCTACGATCTCGAAGTGTGGCTACCCGGGCAGAATCTCTTTCGCGAAATCTCTTCCTGCTCCAACTTTGACGCCTTCCAGGCGCGCCGCGCCAATATTCGCTATCGCCCGGCGGCGGGCGGCGCGAAGGCCAAGCCCGAGTTCGTTCACACCATCAATGGCAGCGGTCTCGCCGTGGGCCGCACGTGGCTCGCAATTCTTGAGAACTACCAGCAGTCCGATGGTTCGGTCGCGATTCCCGAGGCGCTTCTTCCCTATATGGGCGGGCTCGCTAAAATAGAGTCTGCAAAATGACGCAATCCTCTCCTTCCAGCGGCGCAGCCACCCAGCCCAAGCGCGGCTTCAGGCAAGTCCTCAGTAGTTACTTTTACTGGACGTATTCGCGCGGCACGTTTCATTACGACGTGATGGTCACGCTCATTCTGCTTTTCATCTTCGTCACGCCGCACCTGTGGGACTTCGGCGCCAAGCCAGCCATCTTCGCCGGCTCCGCTCATCCCTTCCAGGTTGTCGGAAGCGGCCGCGGTGTCATCATCACCGTCTTGGCTTCCGATGTAAGCGTTGCTCCCGGGGCGTCCTACCGCGAAGTGAAAAAAGCGCTGCGCAAGACCATCGAGCCTGTCACTGGCGACGATGTGGTCGTCGAGCGCTGGGAGACCGTCACGGACCCGCAGGGCAATCTCGCCTGGAAGATCTGGGCGCACCGCTGAATTTTGCCGCTTCCCTGTTGCAACCTCCCGCATCTAATGGAGATTGGCTGAAAGGGAGCCCATGTACCTCGCCCGGAAATTTGCGTTTTGCGCGCTCGTCCCAGCTGCATTTGTTGCCTCAGCAACTCTACGCGCCGACGATCTCAACGGCGTGATCCAGCGGCTCAACGCCGCCGCCAAGGATTTTCACGACACCACAGCGTCGGTTGAGTTCGATACCGTGCAAACCGTGCCCGTTCCCGATACTGACGTGCAGACCGGGACCGAATACTACGAACGCAAGGGCAATACATTTCAAATGGCCGCGCACATCCATGAGCACAACAACCGGCCCAGCGCGCAGACCTACATTTACTCCGGCGGCACGCTCCGTATCTCCGATACCGGGAAGGCCGCAGACGCCAAAACCTACGATCAGGCCAGCAAATACGAGAGCTATCTGATGCTCGGCTTCGGCGCCAGCGGCAGTGACCTCGAAGCGAAATGGGACCTGAAATATCTCGGCTCAGAGACTGTCGACGGCGTCAAAACCGACAAGCTCGAGCTGGTTGCCAAAGATCCGACGGTCCGTAAGAACATCCCCAAGGTCACCATCTGGCTCGATACGGCGCACGCCATCAGCATCAAGCAGGTCTTCGATGAAGGCGAAGGTCAGTCCCGCATCTGTCATTACACCAATATCAAGGTCAATCAGGGCCTTCCCGGCAACGCCTTCTCCTTCGATAAGTAAATCGACCGGTAAATCCGCGCCAGCGCTGCGCCGCCCGCCACAATCAGCATCGGGAAGCACTCCACCGTGTAGCGGGCTTCCGGCGCTTCAATCGTGAGCAGCAGTGCGCTGCGCACAGCCATGTACGCCAGCAGCGCCATCCAGAAGCGCGGCCGCACGAACAATAATCCGGCCAATCCCAGCAACAGATACACCGCGTTCAACGCCGCCATTCCCCAGCTGAACTCCGTCTCTCGGCGATGGCGCCGGTACACCCACCAATCCAGGTCGACGGGCAGATTTTCCACGCGCGGCCGCAGCCACATATCCGCGACGCGGCCCACCGGCAGCCACACGTAATAACGCAACGGGTTGGCCGCGATGCGCTCCGCAGCCAGGTGATCGAATTGTGCGTCGATCTCCGGTGTCAGATCCTCGCCATGCGTGTTGTAGTAGTCGGCCAGCGCCACCGTCTCCTTGTACTGCGCGGGCGTGTCGAACGCGCGGCTTGGCAGCTTATTCACTTTCAGCTCGTCCCGCGGAACGCTCCAGTAAATCTGGTCCGTCGAAATAAAATCCAGGCACCAACTCTTCACCCAGCGCTCCCATCCGGGATTCGCGCTCTCATCCGGATCGTTTGCCAGGCGCGGCGCCAGCAGCTGAACGACGTGAAACACATTCCAGTTGCGCACAGCCCAAACCGAAAACGGCGCCAGCGCCAACACGATGCAGACTGTGGCCATCCGCATCAGTTTTCGCGGCGCAATTTGCTCCCTGCCCTCGCCCACTGGCAGGCCAATCACCATCGCCGCACCAAAGACCACACCAGCCAGCGCGCCGTCCGGCCGCAGCAGCGCCGCGTAGGTTACGGCGAAGGTAAACAGGAGCGCGTTGCCCCAGCCCGGCCGTTCGCGGAATCGCGCCAATGCCCACATCGCCAGCACCAGCGTGCAGATCGTGAGCGTCTCTGCAATTGCGAAAGGCGTATAGGATGCCGTGAACGGGCAAAGCGCAGCCAGCCACAGCGTAGCCAGCATTGTGGCGCGCTTGTACCGTGCCGGCACAACTCGCCGCGCGAAATCTGCCATCAGCCAGCAGCTCAGCAGATCGATCGCCACCTGCATGCACGTCGCCGAGAAGTAATTCTCCAGCCCAAACAGCCGGAAGCACGCGGCAAGGAAGATCGGGTAGCCCGGCAGCCGGATCAGCGTGGGGTACAGTTCGCCGCCATAGCCTTCCAGCGCGAACTGGCGGTGGAGCAGCAAATTCTTCGCCAGCCCGCCGTAGACGAGCCCATCGCCATTGACCTCAAAGAGCTTGCGAAGCATCCAAAGTCGAAGGACGAGGCCCGCCGCAAGCGGAATCGCCATCGGCAGCAGCTTGCGCAATCCACCGCTAGCTTCCGTCGATTGACTCTCTTCGGCGGCTTCCATACGATTCGTACTGTATACCGTAGAACATTTTTTCGCGTAACCCGACATGCCAGACCGGCAAATCTTCTTCGATCCCGAACGAAAGCGCTGGAAGCGCCTGCGCCGCATTCTGGACGCGGTCGCGGTGCTGTCGACGTTTGTGGTCGCGGCCTTCATCTTCAATGTTCTTCGCACCCAGCATCTGCCGGAGCTGTTGCTCCCCACGCCGCGCCACAACTTCAGGGCGCTGCCTGACGGTCGCTCCCTGTTGCAGCGCGCCACCGCGAAAAGCCAGTTGCCTGCCCGCCGCAAAACGACGCGCAAGCCCTCCGAAATTCCTTTGAACACCGGTGAAGGCCTGCGCGCCGCCTACTACGTTCAGGACGACGCGGCCAGCTACTCCTCGCTGAAGGAGCACATCCGCCAGATCGATATGCTTTTCCCGCAATGGCTTCATGTGGACTCGCCGCAAGGCACGCTGATGATGATGAGCGGCGACAACCTGCACGAATTGCCGGTCATCCAGGGCGCGAACATCCACGATCCCGACGACTTCAACAAGATCAAGCGCGTCATTCAGGACGCGCGCACTGACACCGAAATCTTCCCGGCGTTCAATAATTTCAATCCGCACACCCAGCAGTGGGACACCGGCGTCGGCGATGTCCTCCAGGATCCCGCCAAAGCCAACGCACTCCTGCAGCAGGTCATGCGCTTTCTCATCGCCTATCCGGCCTATCGCGGCCTATCGCTCGATATTGAAAGCATCCCCGATCAAGACGACGCGGCCTATCAGACCTTCATCCGCGCGCTTTACTACCAGATGCGTCAGCGCAATCTCCGCCTGTACGTAAATGCCGCGGTCTCCACCAGCGACAGCGACCTGCAGCAGATTGCCGCCAACTCCGACGGCATCATCCTGATGAACTACGACGAGCACGAGCAAAACAGCGACCCTGGCCCCATCGCGAGCCAGCCCTGGTTCGTCGCCAATCTGCAGCGCGTGCTCAAGGTCGTCCCTAAGAAAAAACTCATCTGCGCGCTCGGCAACTACGGCTACGACTGGACGCTCACCATACCCACAACGAAGGGCAAGAACGCGCCGAAGCCGGAGGTTGTCAATACCGACGATCTCTCCGTCTCCGACGCGTGGGGCCGCGCCTCCGACGCCGACGCCGACCTCGATCTCGACTACGACATGCTGAATCCTCACTTTGAATACATCGATGAGGACAACAATCAGCGCCACGTCGTTTGGTTTCTTGATGGAGTCACCATCCTCAACGAGATGCGCGCCGCGCGGCAGCTCGGCCTGGAGACCTTTGCGTTGTGGCGGCTCGGTGAGGAAGACAGTTCCTTGTGGAGCGTCTGGGATCATCCCAGCGATCCCGCATCGCTGCAGGCTTTGCGCTCCGTGCAGCCCGGCCATGACGTTGACCTTGAAGGCGACGGCGATATTCTGCGGGTCATCTCTCAGCCCCAGCCCGGCACGCGCACCGTCGACATCGACACCGACGAGCCCGATCCTCGCAAGAAGCTCATCGTTGACGAGCACATGGACGTCTACCCGCGCACCTACGCCGTGCAGCAGTATGGCTACCATCCCAATGAGCTCGCCATCTCCTTCGACGACGGCCCCGACGCCAAGTGGACGCCGAAGATTCTCGACGTCCTCAAGGCGCACCACGCCACCGGAACCTTCATGCTCATCGGCTCTGAGGCTTCGGCCAACGTCAGCCTCATGCAGCGCATCGTGCGCGAGGGCAATGAAGTCGGCAATCATACCTACACGCATCCCGACATCAGCGAAATCTCGCAGCGCCAGCTCGATCTCGAGGTCAGGCTGACGGAGCGGCTCTTTGAAAGCAAGCTCGGCGTGCAGCCGCTTTACTTCCGCCCCCCCTACGACATCGACGAGGAGCCCGACACCGATGACGAGGCCGCGCCTGTCTGGCACCTCGAGCAGCAGGGATACATCATTATCGGCAGCAAGATCGATACGGACGATTGGGACGAGCACCCGAAGAAATCCACGAAGGACATCATCAGCTCGGTCCTTACGCAGTTGCAGTCCATGAAGACCAAGCCGCAGTTTCGCGGCTCCATCATCCTCATGCACGACGGCGGCGGCGACCGCTCCGTGACCGTTGCGGCCCTCGGCCCGCTCATCGATGCGCTGCGCGCGCACGGTTACTCCATCGTTCCCGTCTCCGCGCTCATGGGCAAAACCACCGCGCAGGTCATGCCGCCGCTCACCTTCTGGCAGCGCATGCGCACCATTCCCGACTCCATCGCGTTCTCCGCGCTCGATCTCGTCGGCAACTTCATCGTGATGGTCTTCTTCGTCGGCGATATCCTCATGAGCGCACGCCTGATCGTCGTCGGTCTGCTCGCCATCATCGATCGCCTCGCCAAGCCGCGCCCTGCCGCCTCGGCCGCATTCAATCCCCGCGTCGCCGTGCTCATTCCCGCTTACAACGAAGAGACCGTGATCGTGCGCACCATTCGCTCGGTGCTCAACTCAGATTACAAGAATCTGCACGTGATCGTCATCGATGACGGCTCAACGGACCGCACCGCCGAGGTCGCCACCGCGGCCTACGCGCAGGCGATCGCTGCCGGACGCGTCCAGGTGCTCACCAAGCGCAATGAGGGCAAGGCCGCCGCGCTCAACTACGCGCTCGAGCGCATGAACGAGGAGATTTACGTCGGCATCGACGCCGATACCGTGATCGCAACCGACGCCATCTCCCAGCTCATTCCTCATTTTCAGGATCCCGCCATCGGCGCCATGGCTGGCAACGCCAAGGTCGGCAACCGCCTCAATCTCTGGACGCGCTGGCAGGCCCTTGAATACATCACCAGCCAGAACTTCGAGCGCCGCGCGCTCGATCTTTTCCACGTCGTCACAGTCGTTCCCGGCGCCATCGGCGCATGGCGCACCGCGCCCGTCCGCGCCGCCGGCGGCTATCCGCTCAACACCGTCGCTGAAGATGCCGACCTCACCATGAATATCCTCGAGCAGGGTTTCAAGGTCGACTACGAAGATCGCTCGCTCGCCTTCACTGAGGCGCCCGTCAACGCCCGCGGCCTCATGCGCCAGCGCTTCCGCTGGTCCTTCGGTACGCTCCAGGCTATCTGGAAGCATCGCGCCGCCTTCATCCGGAACAAGGCCATGGGTCTGTTCGCGTTGCCCAACATTTTGATCTTCCAGATGTTCCTTCCGCTCGTCTCGCCATTTATCGACATCATGTTCGTTGCTGGAATCGCGAATTACTTGCTCAACCGCTATTACCACCCAGAGGCCGCGTCCGCAGCATCCTCCGCATCCTCCGCCAGCTTCACCAAACTCGTCGTCTATTTCGTCGCTTTCCTGCTGATCGATTTCATCACTTCTTTTGTCGCTTTCAGCCTCGAGCGCCGCCATCCCGCCAACAAGGGTGACCGCTGGCTACTCTTCCACATCTGGCTGCAACGTTTCGCCTACCGCCAGCTCTTCTCCGTTGTTCTCTTCAAGACGCTCAAGCGCGCCATTGACGGCAAGCCGTTCAACTGGGACAAAATTCAGCGCACTGCCAAAATGAGCAAGCACACGGACGCGCTCGTCGAAGTCACCCGCTGACGGACCGCAAGCGGTAAATTCCGGCCCCCGACGCCCAACCCTCCAAATAGCGCGCTACTTTCACCGCTCTCGTCATTCAGAGCCGCCGTCAATCCGGAACGAGCGCGGGTAGTGCTCGAAATTGACCATCATCCGCTGGACAAACGGATGTATAAGCTCAGAATGGCCGAAGTTGATATCTCTCTGAATTTTGATTGTCCAACCTGCGGAGCCGCGCCAATGGAAAAGTGTGAGTTGAATACCGGCGCTGCTCGTTTCGCATCGCATGTCGAGCGCTGGGATATCGCTAAGGAGTATCAGCGAAAGACCAAAGCCAATCCCAAATTACCGCCGACCGCCCGCAAACCGCGGGGGAAGCGCCCCTAAGCCCGCGCAGAATGCTTGTTCCCATGTGCGATCTCCTGCAAGTATCCCGTCTCTAAAGTCCATTGCATGAGTGCTGCGGCGATCTCAAGCGACAGATCAAAGGCTGTCATCCTGGCGTCTACTGCCAGCGCTCCTATTCGCCCGGTGCTTCGTCGTTCAGCACTTGGCCGCTCACCGGGCACACAAGGAACGTGAAGTCTCCAAATCTCGACGTAGTCACATCGCGCGAACTCTCGCGCTGTGCGAGCGGTACATTGTGGACGCCGCATACAGGAGGGTTTGAGTCCTTTTTTCTGAAGCATCGTTTCGCCATGACGATAACCCAGGCGTGCGAACCCCGCCAGAGAAAATGAGTGTGTGTTCAAAATTGTACAGAAGGTTCTTTCCCTTTGAGCTAGATTGTAGACGTCCTCAACGAAAACGAGTCTCACTCCGAAAGGGGTGCATTATGGACCGGCAGACGAGTCCCCGTTATCCTCATCGGCGAAACGCCGACGGATCGTTCGATTCAATTTGCACTGTTTGTTTTGCAACAGTCGCATCGGTAAGAAACGAAGCTGAACTCTCTGGACATGAATGCGCCCACGCGTGCGATCCGTTTTGGTCTCATCTCGGCGGACGCGTAAGGCTGAATTCGCCCCAGACGAGAACGGATCCATGAAAAAGACCCGAGCCGAAGCCCCGCTCAGCTTCGCTGATTCGCCCGCAACGCCTCAACATACTTCTTGAGCGCTGCCAGCGTGCGGTCGTTCTCTTTACGAAAGCCCAGCACAAGAATTGGCACGAGCAATCGCTGAACACCGCGCAGGTGGAATTCCAGCGTAAGTCTCCGATCGATGAAAGTCCCTCCATCTCTCGGCTCAAAGGTATAACGGATGCGCGCGTCCACGTCGGACTTCAGGAAACTCTTCCTGATTCGGACAACGTGATGAAACGCGATGTGCTGCGGAGGCTCGAACTCCGTCACCGATCCCGGCTTCTCGATGGGTCCGGCGTCCAAATACGTCGTTCCCAGCTGGACAGGATAGGGCTCGACATCGATCGTTCCGCCGAAGGCGGCCGAATCCGGAAGCCACTTCCCGTAGTTCGGCATGTCTGCCACGAGGTCGAAGATCGTCCGCGCAGAACCGCGAATCTCGGTTGAAAACCTGAGCTCTCGCCTCGTCATCCGCGCCCCCTTTGCGGGCCCGGTCGTCACGGCCCGGTCGTCACGGACCCAGATAGAGGCTGGTTCCCGGCGGCGCAAAGCTCAGCACGCCTGTCGAGGGATCGTACTCCAGATCGAGCGCGTCGCTCTTGCGCCCGTTGATCAGCGAAGCCACCAGCACTCCGTTTCCATAGCGGCCTGCCAGCACGATCTTGTGGCTCTTGATCGCGCCATACTCGTTGTCCGGGCTCGTCGAGCTCCAGTCGTCCTGGAACCTGTTGAAGGGATAGGTCGAATGTTGCTGCTGATGCTGCTGCCAGTTCCTGTCGTTCACCCAGACTCCATAGGCCGCAGCCAGGTCGTTGGCCTCTACAGCCGTAAGGAACCTGTTAACTTTCACGCGCCCAAAGAGATAGTGGTTCCAGTTCCACGGCCAGTCCACCGGCCTGCCCGCCACAAGCCACCACGCCCCCAGCAGCGCCAGCACAGCAACCGCTGAGAGCTGCATCATCAGCGTGTTGCGCTTCTCGCGAGCCGCATCGAACTTCGGAGCATCGAGCAATGTCATTGCGCTTCTCTTCCCCGTCAATCAGAATACGGCACCAACCCCGCCATGAGTCGCCCCTGCCGCCCGTGCTCGTTATCTGTCTCACTGCTTGGTTAGACACCGTCACCGATCGGTCAGTTCCAGCTTTCGCTTCTCACCTCGCCGCCCCCTCGCACGCCGCTCGGCAGCTAGTCCCTGCTGTAAGTCGTCCGGTTCTTCTCTCCCTGTCTCTCCAGCGCCAGCTCGATCAGCGTCGTGATCAGGTCCTTGTAGCTCATGCCCGTCGCTTCCCACAGTTTGGGGTACATGCTGATCTGCGTAAAGCCGGGCATCGTATTCACTTCGTTCACATAGATCTTCTGTTTGCCCTCTGGCTCCATCAGAAAATCCACGCGCGCCAGCCCCGCCAGGTCGCAGGCCTTGAATGCCTCGACTGCCATCGCGCGGATCTGCCGCGTCTGCTCGCGCGTGATCTTCGCCGGGATCACCGGCACCGACCCCTCCGACAGATACTTCGCCTCGTAGTCGTAGAACTCTTTCCCCGGCACGATCTCCCCCACCACACTTGCCTTCGCATCATCGTTGCCGAGCACCGCCACTTCCAGCTCGCGTGCCCGCTTCTGCTTTCCGCCCACGCCCTGCTCCACGATCAGCTTGCGGTCGTATTTCGCGGCCTCGGCGAGCGCCGGGCCCAGCTCTTTCCGGTCGTGCGCCTTGCTGATTCCCACCGACGAACCGAGATTTGCCGGCTTCACGAACAACGGGTACTTAAGCTGGCTCTCGATCTCCGCAATCGTTTTGCGCGGCGACTTCTCACACTCTCTGCGCAGCAGCGTCACATGCTTCACGATGGGCAGCTTGGCCTGCGCAAAGAGCCGCTTCATCGAGTCTTTGTCCATGCCGGCAGCCGAGCCCAATACGCCGGAGCCAACGTACGCGATGCCTGCCAGTTCAAACAGTCCCTGGATCGTCCCGTCTTCGCCAAAGGTACCGTGAAGTACTGGAAACACTACGTCCAGCGCCGCGCCGCTCCCCGTTCGGCTCAACGCAGCGGAACGGCCCGGTTCCGGCGCCAGCAGCGTCGGGATCCCTTCGTGCAGCAGCTTGGCGCCCGGCGTCGCCTGCGGATCGCCCGCGCGAAGATTCCGCGCCTTTCCGCCTGTCTCACCATGCAGTAAACCCTGTGCATCGCCGGCCGCCAGCCAGCGGCCTTCCTTGGTGATGCCGATTGGAGTCACATCAAACTTGTTTCGATCGATCGCCTTCAAGATCGAAGCCGCTGAAAGCAGCGAAACCTCGTGCTCCCCGCTCCGGCCCCCAAAAATCACGCCAACACGCAGTTTTTGCGCCATTTCCCTTGTCTTTCTCACCATTGTGCTCACGGCCCCTCGAACTCAAAACAGATCCCAAATCAGTCTAGATCCTTGCCTGCATGCTGCCCCTCTTCCAAATGAGAAACGTTATCCATAAAGTCCAGTATGCGCGCGATCAAAAAACCGCACCAAAAGTGTTATTTTCAACCACTTCCAGCACGGTAATATGAGGTCAAGCAACTCCTTACAGGGCCCCCGCGTAGATAACTCACAGGAGCCTACGTGTCAAACTGAGGCGAGCGCCGAACGGCGCTGGCGGTTGCAGCACTGAGCAACGCATCGGCGTGGAGCAGATTCGCCTTGAAGCGCATTGATCTGATCTTGGCAATATTTCTCGCGGGCATCTCCATCGGTACGGCGCAGGAGCCGCTGACCACCCTGCGCGAAATCGCCGCCCTCAGCCGCGATCAGGCCGCTCGCCGTCCCACCGTCGAATTTGAAGCCACAGTCACCTATTCCTATCTCCCCGGTCAGGATATGAACCTGCAGGACGGTGATTCGGCCATCCGCGCGCACGTCGAAAAGGACTATGGCGTCGTACCGGGCGATCGCGTGCTCGTCCGCGGAGTCGTCGAGCCAAGTTTCCTTTCCTACATTCATCCGACCAGCATTACGTTTCTCCATCACGGCGAACTGCCCAAGGCCGTCCCTGCCAACTTTTCTGATCTCGTTCACACCCAGCTCAATTGCAGGCTGGTTCGCGTGCGCGGCACGGTGCGCGCCGCCGACGTTGTGGCGAGCTCGGACCTGCCCACTGGCCGCCTTCAACTGCTTACCGGCCAGGGCTACGTGGACGTCCAGGTAGACACCCATGAAGCGGATGCACTGCGCAGCCTGCTCGATGCGCAGGTTGAAATCACCGGCGCGGCCGGCAGGCTCTTCGACGCCAAGCGGCAGCAGACTGGTGCGAAGCTGAAGGTCCGCTCGCTCGCCGATATCAAGATTCTCAAAAGCGCTGACGCCAGCCCATGGTCGCTCCCCACCACTTCCCTCGGCGATATCGTGGCGGCTTACAACGTGCATGATCTCTCCCAGAGGATCCGCATCCACGGAACCATTACCTACTATGTGCCGGGAATCGCAGCCGTTCTCGAAAACGGAAACAGCAGCCTGTGGATCGCAACCCAGACAGAAGAGCCGTTGCAAATTGGCGACGCGGCTGACGCCATCGGATTCCCCGGCACAGACGGTCTTCACCTCAGCCTGGTCCACGCCGAGATTCGCGATACTCACACGCCCGCTCCGGTCACTCCGACAATTGCCAACTGGAACCAGCTCGCCAGCTGGTCGCACAACTCGCTGGAAGGCCATGAATACGACCTGGCTTCCATCGAGGGCCGCGTCATCAGCGAAGTGCGCGAAGCGATTCAGGACGAATATGTCCTTACCACGAGCGACGGCCGGCTCTTCACCGCCATCTTCCACCACCCTCCCGCACCTGCAAGCGTTCCGGCCATGCGCGATGTTCCGCTGGGCTCTACCATTCGCGTCACCGGAATCTGTGTGGTTTTGGGCTCCACGCCGCTCAACGGCGAGGCGCCATTCAACATCCTGTTGCGCTCGTTTGACGACATTACCGTTGTGGCTCAGCCCCCGTGGCTCAACGCTCAGCACATCTCGCTGATTGCCGCATGGCTGCTCATCGGTGCGCTCCTGTTGGGCGCGCGCGGCTGGTTCCTGGAACGCAAGGTCCGCCGCGAGATCGGTTCGCTGGCCTATGTTGAACAGCGCCGCGGCCGCATCCTGGAGAGCATCAACTCCTCTGAGCCGCTCGCCGAGATTGTTGAGCGCGTCACCGAGCTGGTTTCGGTAAGGCTCAACGGCGCGCCCTGCTGGTGCCAGGTCGCCGACGGCGCCACCCTGGGCAACCGGCCGCAGCAGCTCGCGTCGGCTTCACTTCGTACGGTGGAATATCCCATCGCTGCGCGCACCGGGCCGCCGCTCGGCACCATCTGCGCTGCCTTCTATGCGGGCACAAAGCCTACGGCGATAGAACGGGAAGCTCTGGCGATGGGCGCAGGACTGGCGACATTAGCCATCGAGACCTCGCGCCTCTATTCGGACCTCGTGCGCCGCTCGGAGTTTGACGTGCTCACCAACGTGCAGAATCGCTTCGCGATGGAGAAGACGCTCGATGCGATGATTCACAACGCGCGCCAGACTGCCAGCGTCTTCGCGATGATCTTCATTGACCTGAATGAGTTCAAGCAAGTCAACGACTTGCACGGCCATCTTGTCGGCGACCTGTACCTGCAGGAAGTGGCGCAACGCATGACGCAGCAGCTACGCCCCAGCGACACACTGGCGCGCGTAGGAGGAGATGAGTTCGCTGTTCTGGTTCCCGACGTTCGCAACCGCGCAGAGGTTGACGAAATTGCCATGCGCCTTGAAGCCTGTTTCGCCGATCCTTTCGCAGGCGAGGGTTACGTATTGCGGGGCTCGGCCAGCATCGGCCTCGCCCTCTACCCTGAGGACGCCAACACCGCAGACAGCCTGTTGAGCACCGCCGACGCCGCCATGTACATGGCTAAGTACACCAAGAAGCGCCGCGACTCGATGGCGGAATCGGATCAGGAAGTCGCGCCGCAACGGAGCAGATAATCGGCCTCACCTGTCCGCCCACAAAAAGGCGGTGACAAGAACGGCCATAAAGAAAAGGCCCGGCATTTCGCCGGGCCTTTTCAGTGATTGACCGGGACCGCTCTTATTCGGCCGCCATCTCTTCGGCTTCGCCCTCCTGGCGCATCATCTCCAGTTCGCGCTCGGCCGCTTCGATCTCTGCCGTCACTTCCTGCTGCACTCGTGCCGCCGCTTCCTCCAGCTCCGGTGAGAGCTGCACGTTGCGGTAGTACTCCAGGCCCGTGCCCGCCGGAATGAGGCGTCCGACGATCACGTTCTCCTTGAGGCCACGCAGGTTGTCCACCGCGCCGTTAATGCTGGCTTCGGTGAGCACGCGCGTCGTCTCCTGGAAGCTGGCAGCCGAGATAAAGCTGTCGGTCGAGAGCGATGCCTTCGTGATACCCAGCAGCAGCGGACGCCCGATTGCCGGACGGCCTCCGTTGGCGAGCACCTTCTCGTTCTCTTCCCTGAAGCGGAAGCGATCCACCTGCTGCTCGAGCAGGAAGTTCGTATCGCCCACTTCATCGATGCGCACCCAGCGCAGCATCTGCCGAACGATCACTTCGATGTGCTTGTCGCTGATGGCCACGCCCTGCAGGCGGTACACTTCCTGGATTTCGTTCACCAGGTAAGCCTGCAGCTCCTTCTCGCCCAGCACGGCAAGAATGTCGTGCGGGTTCAACGGACCATCCATCAGTGGATCGCCGGCGCGCAGGCGTTCACCCTCCTGCACGTTGACGTGGATACCGCGCGGCACCGAGTATTCCTTCTCGTCGCCGTTATCGGCTGTCACGTAGATCTTGCGCTGTCCCTTCGCAACCTCGCCGAAGCGGACCACGCCGTCGATCTCCGAGATGATGGCCGTCTCACGCGGCTTGCGCGCTTCAAACAGCTCCACCACGCGCGGCAGACCGCCGGTGATGTCCTTGGTGCGCGTCGACTCCTTGGGAATCTTGGCCAGCACGTCGCCCGGACCCACTTCATCGCCGTCCTGCACCATGAGGTGAGCGCCGCGTGGCAACAGGTACCGTTTGTTGGCCTTGGCGTTCTTCACCACGAAGGCAGGCTGGCGCTTTTCGTCGGGAGAGTCGGCGACCACCCAGCGCGAAAGGCCGGTGACTTCATCCACTTCCTCGTTGAGCGTGATGCCTTCCTGCAGGTCCTTGAAGCTGACCGTTCCGCCGATCTCGGTGAGGATGGCGTAGGTATACGGATCCCACTCAGCCAAGAGATCGCCCAGCTTCACCGTATCGCCGTCCTTCACGCGCAGGCGCGCACCGTAGACCACCTGATAGCGCTCCTTCTCGCGGCCGCGCTCGTCCACGATAGCCACCGAGCCCGAGCGATTCATCGCAACCAGCGTCCCGTCCTTGCTTTCTACGGTGTTCAGGTTGATGAAGCGCACAAAGCCGTTGTTCTTGGCATCGAGGCGCGACTTGTCAGCCACGCGGCTTGCCGTGCCGCCCACGTGGAACGTACGCATCGTGAGCTGCGTTCCCGGCTCACCGATGGACTGCGCCGCGATCACGCCGCAGGTTTCGCCGAGTTCGACCATGCGGCCAGAGCCAAGGTTACGCCCGTAGCAGAATGCGCAGACGCCGCGGCGCGACTCGCAGGTGAGCACGGAGCGGATCTTCACCTTCTCCACGCCCGCACCCTGAATCGCCGACGCAATGTCCTCGTCAATCGCCTGGTTCACTTCGACAACAATGTTGCCGTCGTAGTCCTTGATGCGCTCGAGCGAGACGCGGCCGATGATGCGGTCGCGCAGCGGCTCGATGATCTCGCCGGATTCAACGATCGATCCGACGTAGATACCTTCCAGCGTTCCGCAATCCTGCTCGGTGACGATCACGTCTTGCGCAACGTCGACCAGGCGGCGGGTCAGGTAGCCGGAGTCGGCCGTCTTGAGCGCCGTATCCGCCAGACCCTTGCGCGCTCCGTGCGTCGAGATGAAGTACTCGAGCACGGTCAGCCCTTCACGGAAGTTCGCCGTGATGGGCGTCTCGATCACTTCGCCGGAAGGCTTGGCCATCAGTCCGCGCATTCCCGAAAGCTGGCGGATCTGCTGCTTCGATCCGCGGGCGCCGGAATCGGCCATGATGTAGATGGGGTTCATTGCCCCTTCTTCATCGGCGCGCTTCATGTTGCCAAACATCTCGTCGGCCACCTTGTCGGTAACCGCCGACCACATCTGGATGACTTTGTTCGAGCGCTCGCCGTTGGTGATCGCGCCGTCCATGTACTGCTTCTGAACCTCGATCACCTTCTTGTCGGCGTCGTCCACAACGGTGTACTTGCTGGCAGGGATGACCATGTCATCCAGGCCCACGGACAGTCCCGATCGCGTCGCATAGTGAAAGCCCAGCGACTTGATACGGTCCAGCATGCCGACGGTGACTTCAAGGCCCAGGTTCTGGTTGCAGTAGTTCACCAGCTGCCCAATGCCCTTCTTCTTGAGCAGCCCGTTAACGAACGGCATGCCCTCGGGCAGCGCATCGTTCAGAATCACGCGGCCCACCGTCGTGTTGATGTACTCCTTGTCGAAGTCCACCGGTTCGGTGTGCAGCAGATCCTGGTCGTCGTAGGCAGTGGTCAAGTCGAGCACCTTGCCCGTATAGCGCAAGCGGACCGGCGAGAGGGTCTCGACCTCGTTGGCTTCAAGGGCCATCAGGATCTCTTCGGTGTTCGCAAACACCCGTCCCTCGCCCTTGCCGCCCTTCTTGGCCTTGGTCAGGTAGTAGAGTCCGAGCACCATGTCCTGCGTGGGAACGGTGATCGGCTGGCCCGATGCCGGCGAAAGAATGTTGTGCGAGGCAAGCATCAGCACGCTGGCCTCGATCTGCGCCTCAGGCGACAGCGGAATGTGCACGGCCATCTGATCGCCGTCGAAGTCGGCATTGAAGGCGGTGCAGACCAGCGGATGAATCTTGATGGCCTTGCCTTCAACAAGTACTGGCTCAAAGGCCTGGATGCCCAGCCTGTGCAGCGTCGGAGCGCGGTTCAGCAACACCGGATGGTCCTTGATGACTTCCTCAAGGATGTCCCAAACCACGGGCTCCTGCATCTCCACCATTTCCTTCGCTTGCTTTATGGTGGTGCACTGGCCGGTCTGTTCCAGCCGGTGATAAATGAACGGCTTGAACAGCTCGAGCGCCATCTTCTTCGGCAAGCCGCACTGGTGCAATTTCAATTCAGGCCCCACCACGATCACCGAGCGGCCGGAGTAGTCGACGCGCTTGCCAAGCAGGTTCTGGCGGAAGCGGCCCTGCTTGCCCTTGAGCGTGTCAGAAAGAGACTTGAGCGGGCGGTTGTTCGCGCCACGCAGCACGCGGCCGCGGCGGCCGTTGTCGAACAATGCGTCGACGGCCTCCTGCAGCATGCGCTTCTCATTGCGCACGATCACTTCGGGCGCGTGCAGGTCCATCAGCTTCTTCAACCGGTTGTTGCGGTTGATCACGCGGCGATAGAGATCGTTCAGGTCAGACGTAGCGAAGCGGCCGCCATCCAGCGGCACCAGCGGGCGCAGCTCTGGGGGAATGACCGGCAGCACGTCGAGAATCATCCAGTGCGGCTTGTTCGCGCTCTTGCGGAATGCCTCCACAACTTTGAGCCGCTTGGCAAACTTGAGCTTCTTCTGCGCCGAGGTCTCGGTCTTCATCCGCTCGCGCAGCTCCAGCGCCAGGTCCTCGATGTTGACCCGCTTGAGCAGCTCCTTGATGGCCTCTGCGCCCATCATGGCCTTGAAGCCCGAGGGGCGGAACTGCTGGTCGAGCTCGCGGAAGCGATTCTCGTCCTTGATGATCTCGCGCTCGCGCACCGGCGCGTCGCCCGGATCGACAACGACATACGACTCGAAGTAGAGAATGCTCTCAAGGTCGCGCAGCGAGATGTCCAGCAGGTGGCCGATGCGCGAGGGCAATCCCTTGAAGAACCACACGTGCGAGCAGGGCGAAGCCAGCTCAATGTGGCCCATGCGCTCACGGCGCACCTTGCTCACCGTCACTTCCACGCCGCACTTGTCGCAGATGACGCCGCGGTGCTTCATGCGCTTGTACTTGCCGCACAAGCACTCCCAATCCGTCACCGGGCCGAAGATGCGCGCGCAGAACAGCCCGTCGCGCTCCGGCTTAAAGGTGCGGTAGTTGATGGTCTCCGGCTTGGTAACCTCGCCGTGCGACCAGCTCCGGATCTTCTCTGGAGAGGCCAGCATGATGCGAATGGCGTCGAAGTCGGTAATCGGGCTGGTGAGTTCAAACGGGTTCGAACGGAACAAGGCGACCCTCCTTGGCGGATGTTTTTGATACCCGCCGCGGTATCTCCCGGGATTCGTTTTAGGATCCTTCCCTCCCGGGAAGCGGCGTTTACCGCTTTCAAGAAGGATCCTGAAAAATTCAGCGACGAAGTGGGTGCCCCAGGTCTCGTCCGCCACGGCGGATGAGACCTGGGATCACACTCAGTTAGTCGTCGGCGACCGCAGCCATCTCCGGTGCGGGCGCTTTCTTGATCAGATCGGCGCGCTTGATCAGCTCTACGTCCAGGCACAGGGACTGCAGCTCGCGAATCAACACGTTGAACGACTCCGGCACACCCGGCTCGATGGCCGCTTCGCCCTTGACGATGGCCTCGTAGATCTTGGTGCGGCCGTACACGTCGTCGGACTTCGCGGTCAGCAGCTCCTGCAGGATGTATGCCGCGCCGTAAGCTTCGAGCGCCCACACCTCCATCTCGCCAAATCGCTGGCCGCCGAACTGGGCCTTGCCGCCCAGCGGCTGCTGCGTGATCAGCGAGTACGGCCCGATGGAGCGCGCGTGGATCTTGTCGTCGACCAGGTGCGAGAGCTTGAGCATGTAGATGTAGCCCACCGTTACCGGCTGCTCGAACTGCTCGCCCGTCATGCCGTCAAAGAGCATCGTCTTGCCCGAGGTTGGCAATCCCGCAGCCGTCAGGAGCGACTTAATCTCCGTCTCCTGCGCTCCGTCGAACACCGCCGTCCCGAACCAGATGCCCTTCTCCATTCCGGCCGTCACGCGCAGCAGCATCTCGTCGTCGAGCTCGAGCAGCTGGTTCAGCGTCGCGGTTCCGGCGAACTCCTTTTTCATGACTTCGCGGATGTACGCTGCATCCGAGTTGGCCTTCAAGAGCGCCGCAATCTTCTTGCCCAGCCCATGCGCGGCCCACCCCAGGTGCGTCTCCAGGATCTGGCCCACGTTCATACGGCTTGGCACGCCCAGCGGATTCAGCACAATCTCCACCGGCGTTCCATCGGGCAGATACGGCATATCTTCCTCAGGAAGAATGCGCGCAATCACGCCCTTGTTGCCGTGGCGCCCGGCCATCTTGTCGCCGACCGAAAGCTTGCGCTTCATCGCAACGTAAACCTTCACCAGCTTGATCACGCCGGGAGGCAGCTCATCGCCCTTCTGCAGCTTGGCCACCTTCTCATTGGTGATCTTGCGCAGCACTTCAATCTGCCGCGAGGTCATCTCCTCGATCTCGTCGATCTGTTCGTTCACCCGCGGATCCTTGTCGTTGTAGCGGATGCGCTTCAGATTCTTCGTCGAGATGCGCTCGATCGTATCGCGGTCGAGAATTGCGGCCTTGGTCAGGAGCCGCTTGTTGGTGCGCTCGTCGTGCAGGTCGGCAAGCACTTCCTTGCCGCCCAGAATTGCTTCGAGACGCTTCAAACGCTCGTCGGTCAGAATGCGGATTTCGTCGCCGAGATTCTTCTCGAGCTTGGCCACATACTCGGCCTCGATCAGCTTGGCGCGCTCGTCCTTCTCCTGGCCCTTGCGGCTGAAGATCCGAACGTCGACCACCGTGCCCTCGATGCCCGGAGGGCAGGTGAGCGATGCGTCGCGCACGTCGCCGGCCTTCTCGCCGAAGATCGCGCGCAGCAGCTTCTCTTCCGGCGTCAGCTGCGTTTCGCCCTTCGGCGTCACCTTGCCGACGAGGATGTCACCGTGCCCGATCTGGGCGCCGATGCGGATCACTCCGCTCTCGTCCAGGTCGCGCAGCGCATGCTCGCTCACGTTCGGAATGTCGCGCGTGATCTCCTCCGGTCCCAGCTTGGTATCGCGCGCTTCAATCTCGAACTCCTCGATGTGCACCGAGGTGTAGTAGTCCTCCTTCACCAGCTGCTCGCTGATGAGGATCGCGTCCTCGAAGTTGTAACCGCGCCATGGCATGAAGGCCACCAGCACATTGCGTCCCAGCGCTAGCTCGCCCTGCTCGGTGCACGGTCCGTCGGCGATCACCTGACCCTTGAGAACCCGGTCGCCTTCGCGGACGACAGGCTTCTGGTTGATGCAGGTGTTCTGGTTCGAGCGCTTGAACTTGATGAGCTGGTAAATGTCCGAGCCCACCTCGCGCGACAGCTGCGTGGGATGATGCTCGCCCTCGACGCGCACGATGATGCGCTCCGAGTCGACAGAGTCCACGATGCCGTTGCGCTTGGCCAGGATCACCGCGCCCGAGTCGCGTGCCGTCACGCCTTCCATGCCGGTTCCCACCAGCGGCGCCTCGGCCACCAGCAACGGCACAGACTGCCGCTGCATGTTGGCGCCCATCAGCGCGCGGTTGGCGTCGTCATGCTCCAGGAACGGCACCAGCGAGGCAGCCACCGAAACCAGCTGCTTGGGGCTGACGTCGATGTAGTCCACGTCGGTGCGGTTCACCAGCACAAAGTTGCCCTGCCGGCGCGCATTCACCAGGTCCTCGGTGATCTCGCCCTTGTCATTGAAGTCGATGTTGGCCTGCGCAATGGTGTGCCGGTCTTCCTCCCATGCCGAGAGGTAGAAGCTGAATGGAATCGAATCGATGCTGCGCTTGCCCGCCTTCTTGAGCTGTGTGTTCAGGCGTGCCGCCTCGTCCTTCTCGATGTGGTCGCCCACGCGCAGGCCGCTCTCGCCGGCGTTGACAATCTCCACGTAGTCGAGAATCTTGGAGTCCTTCACCTTGCGATAAGGCGACTCGATGAATCCGTACTCGTTGATCCGCGCAAAGCAGCTCAGCGAGCTGATCAGGCCGATGTTCGGGCCTTCCGGCGTCTCAATCGGGCAGATGCGGCCGTAGTGCGTCGGGTGCACGTCGCGGACTTCGAATCCGGCTCTTTCACGGGAAAGCCCGCCCGGCCCCAGTGCCGACAGCCGGCGCTTGTGCGTGATCTCCGACAGCGGATTCGTCTGGTCCATGAACTGCGAGAGCTGCGAAGACCCGAAGAACTCGCGGATCGCCGCCATCACCGGCTTGGCGTTGATCAGGTCGTGCGGCATCGCCGTGTTCAGCTCCTGGTACACGCTCATCTTTTCCTTGATGGCGCGTTCCATGCGCACCAGTCCGATGCGGAACTGGTTTTCCATCAGCTCGCCAACCGCGCGTACGCGGCGGTTGCCCAGGTGATCGATGTCGTCCACCATGCCGATGTTCTTGCGCAGCTTCAGCAGGTAGCGGATCGTCGCGTAGAAATCGTCCGCCGTCAGCGTCCGGTGATCGAGCGGCGTCGCGTTCTGGTTCTCATACAGCTTGATGTTGAACTTCAGCCGGCCTACGCGCGAAAAGTCGTATTTGCGCGCATCGAAGAACATGCCTTCGAACAGCGCCGTCGCCGTGTCCAGCGTCGGCGGGTCGCCCGGGCGCAGCTTGCGGTAGATCTCGATCAGCGCCTCTTCCGGCTTATGCACCGAGTCGCGCTTCAGCGTGTTCGAAATAATGTTGCCCACGTCGTCGCGGTCCGGAAAGAAAACTTCGAAGCTGGTGGCGCCGCTCGAAAGCACCTTGTGCAGCCGGTCCGCCGTCAGCTCCACGTTGGCTTCCACCACCACCTCGCCGGTCGTCGTGTCAACAACGTCGGACGCAGTCAGCGCACCATCGAGCTCCGCAGACTCGACCTCGATCTTGTCGATATTGGCTGCGCGGATCGCCTTGAGCGAGTGCGCCGTAATCTTCCGGCCGGAGTGCGCGATCTCTTCCTTGCCGTTCAGAATGGCGTGCGCCGGTTTTGCGCCCACCAGGTGCGTTCCCTTGGCCGTATCCTGCTGGACTTGCCACTGCAGCTTGCCGTCGATAACGTGAACGCGATCGACGGTGTAGAACGTCTTGAGGATCTCCTCGTCAGAGCGCAGTCCCAGCGCGCGCAAAAAGATGGTGCCCAGAAACTTGCGCTTGCGGTCGATGCGCACATAGAGCGTGTTCTTCTGGTCGTACTCGAACTCCACCCACGAGCCGCGGTAGGGAATGATCTTGCCCAGGAAGTAGGTGCGGTTATTGGCCGTCTCAAAGAAGACACCGGGCGAGCGGTGCAGCTGCGAAACGATCACGCGTTCCGTCCCGTTCACAATGAACGTGCCGTTCGGGGTCATCAGCGGAATGTCTCCGAAGAAGACTTCCTGCTCCTTGATGTCGCGGATCGTCTTGTTGCCGGTCTCAGCGTCCTTGTCGTAAATGGTCAGGCGCACCGTCACCTTCAGCGGCGCGGAGAACGTCATGCCGCGCTCTTCGCACTCCTGCTGGTCGTACTTCAGCTGCAGGCTCACCGGATCGCCGCACTTGTTGCAGAAGTCGGGCGTGTTCTTGTTGTAGGTGCCGCACTTCTGGCACAGCACGTCGCCCGGCAGAAAGGGATTCGTGATCACCATCGCGCCGCAATGCACGCAGGCCGTGCGCAGGTGATGCAGGCCCTTCAGGTGGCCGCACTTGCACTCCCAGTTGCCGATCGAGAAGTCGACAAAGTCCAACTGCGAGATGCCGCGGAAATCGGTGATCGGGAAGACCGACACGAAAACCGACTGCAGCCCGGAGTCGTCGCGCTCGTTGGGCAGCTTGTCCATCTGCAGAAACCGCTCATAGGAGCGGCGCTGCACTTCAATCAGGTTGGGAATTTGGGTTGCTGTAGGAATCTTGGAAAAATCGAGCCGGCTGCGAATCGCGCGCTTCTCGTTAGACATGATCACTCCTGAGTCTCGTCGCTCCGGCGTCAGCCCTGGATTCAGTGGCCGCGCCGCGCCAGCGCCCGAGTCTCGATGGCGCCGGCGAAGTTCCGGAAGAGGTCGAATTACCTGGGAGCGGGCCGTGAAAACTCCGCTCGTCCGCTGCTGGCCGCCCGGAAGGTTGATTCCGGCTGCCGGCTTGAACCCGGGTCAGAAGGGTTCGTGTGAGAGTCGCGTCAATAACGCGTTGTGGATATTGCGTCGATCCGACAGGTGCGCTAAACTGCGCACAATTGGAAGCACTGGGCAAAGCGCGGAGTCTTACTTATTGAGCGAAGCCTGAAAACGAATCTGGAAGCGAATTTGTGCATGAGCCGGGAGGACAAATCCCGAGCTTTGCACTTTGGGAGACACAAAAAGCCCGTAAGGACGCAATGCCTCACGAGCGCTGCTGAACGCCAGTGCTCCCACTCGAATTTTCTTCCATTGCTGTCGCCGATCGCCAAACCGCTTTTGCCGCGAACTGCCTGCTGCCGGACCTTCGTCAATCGCCGCCCCGCCTGACCTCAAGGCAAGCCATTGACCCTAAAGAAGCTAACCGATGCACATTGCCTGCGCTGAGGTGTTTTGTACCGCCCCGAACGCTCATCTCGCGTGAAGAGACTTCACGCAGTTCTTCCAGCGCCGAAACGCCCTTTCCGATTGAGCACAGGGGGCGAGACGCGCACTCTTTATCTTAGCGCGTCCCACCGGCACATGCAAGAGGCTGTTACTGCTGCTACTTGACTTCGACCGTGGCCACGCCCTCGAACTTCTTCCTGATGGCCTCAGCCTCATCCTTGGTCGCGCTCTCCTTAATCGCCTTCGGAGCGCCGTCCACCAGGTCCTTTGCTTCCTTCAGACCGAGCGAAGTGACTTCGCGTACCGCCTTGATGGTGTTGATCTTATTAGCGCCCGCGTCCTTCAGGATCACCTGGAACTCGGTCTTCTCCTCAGCCACCGGAGCCGCAGCAGCCGCGCCGCCACCCGCCGCCGCAACTGGTGCCGCAGCAGCAGCCGATACGCCGAGCCGCTCTTCGAGCTTCTTCACCAGAGCTGCCGCTTCCAGCAGGCTCAGGCTTACGATTTGTTCTTCCAACTGTGCAATATCCGCCATGTTGTTCTCCAATCCCGACCTTTTTGAATTCGTAATTCCCCAGCCCTCTTGGCTAAATAGGAAAGTTTCCGATGCGCCAGACCCGCGCCCTTTCCGCTTGCCCTCCGGCCAAAACCTTTAAGCCACAACTCTCATCCGAAAGTCTGCCTCACGCAGTGGCAAACTTCTCTTTCTCCACACCCTGCCCCAGCACCACTGCCAAATCGCGGCCCGTGGCATTGAGTACCGTGGCCAGCCGTTGCGCCGGCGCGTTGATCAGGAACAGCAGCTTCGAGTAGAGCTCTTCCTTGCCCGGCATTGTGGCCAGCGACTTGACCTCGTCGACCGTCAACAGCTTGCCGTCAACGATGCCCAGCTTGAACTGAAACTCTGTGTTGTCTCCAGCCCACTTTGCGAACACCTTGGCCAGCGCCACGGGATCGCCCGCAGTGAAAGCCACCGAGTTCACGCCCTTCAATCCCTTGAGCGCCGCTTCAACCTGCGTGCCCGACCCGGAAACCGCCGCCAGCTTGTTCTTTACCACGCGATACTTGCCGCCAGCTTCGCGAATCACCTTGCGCAGCTCGTAATCCTTGGCAACGGTCAGCTTGCTAAACGTGCCGATGATCGCAGTCGTCGACGACTGCAGCTCGCCCGCCAGCAACTTGACCTTCTCTTCCTTCTTCGCCCTTGAAATCGCCATGTGTCTTCGCTCCGCTACGACAGGGATCTGAGATCAGAGGTCAGGGATCAGTCAAAAAATACTTGATCCTTGCCAGCTGTACCCCTACTCCCTCTTGCTCGCCCTCATCAGGCGCATTGTTTCAATTCCCCGCGAGTCAAATACCATGCTAATCAGATCATTGAATCAACTGATCCCTGACCCCTGATCACTGCTCTTCAGTGCTTGCCCGCCGCATCTGCAACCTGCGAATCCAGCGGCACTCCCGGACCCATCGTCGAGCTCAGCGTGACGCTCTTGATGTACTTGCCCTTCGCCGCCGCAGGTTTCGCGCGAACGATCGACGAGATCACCACCGTCGCATTGTCGACGAGCTTCTGCGGGTCAAAACTAAGTTTTCCCACCGGAACGTGCACCAGGCTCGTCTTGTCGGCACGGAACTCAATCTTACCGGCCTTGATCTCTTTCACCGCTGCGGCCACATCCATGGTCACGGTTCCGGTCTTGGGATTGGGCATCAGGCCCTTCGGTCCCAGCACCTTGCCCAGCCGCCCCACCACCTTCATCATGTCGGGCGTCGCAATCAACGCGTCGAAGTCGGTCCAATTCTCTTTCTGGATCTTCTCCACCATCTCTTCGCCGCCCACAAAATCCGCCCCCGCATCGGTCGCTTCCTTCTGCCGGTCGCCGGTCGCGATCACGGCAACCGTCTTCGACTTGCCCAGCCCGTGCGGCAGAACCACCGTCCCGCGCACCATCTGGTCGGCGTGGCGCGTGTCCACCCCGAGACGCAGCGTCAGATCGACGGTTTCGTCGAACTTTGCGTACTTTACTTCCTTCAGAAGATTGACTGCGTCAGGCAGCGGATACGCTGGCTTGTTCACAGCAGCGCGCGCCTTCGCAATATTCTTTCCAGCAGATGCCATGTTTCCTCGTCTCCCACCGCTTTTACCAGCCCGCCTGTTGCGGGAGGACGCTGCCCGGGCATTGATTCAAACTCGCCCGACCGGCAAGACCCTAAAAGCCGTGGTGCAGTTGACAGCGCAGAGTTTCCCCTGCGCGCATCTGAGTATGTTATCGAATTAGCGGCGGGATTGCAAACCGCCAAACCTCGGCGATTTCGTCCCTCCGGGATTCGTCCTCGGCCTCGCGCCAGATGCAATTGGGGCCTCGAGCAAGACGCGATTTGGCGAGCTCGCATCATCGCACCTCATCCCCTAGACGAAGCTCGCCCGACTCACACCACGCGCAGATACACCACGGGCAGATATACCGCAAAGCGATCCCAGCTGAGGTTCAGCGGCTTGAGCGTGACGGTTTCGCCGCCCGGGCCCTTGACGGTGTAGCGCATTGGCTGGCCCCGCAACAGGCACAAACCAGTCTTCGAGTTTGTTACCGGATTCCTTGAGCGCAGGCACGAAGACCGGTGGAGCTTCCCGCACGATCGGCTCTTCGTGATTGAAGATCAGGCTGTCGGGAAGGCCTTCCTTTGAGAATTGCCCGGCCAGCACGATGGGGCCATAACGGAACGCCTGCATGCTCGGATCGTCAGGCGGCGGTTCGCGCGTGAGGCGCATCGGCATGGTCAGTTCGATCGTGTCTCCTGCTTTCCAGAGACGAGTGAGGTTGACGTAGCTGCCGGGGGAAGGCGTGATGTCGATCGCTCGCCCGTTCACGCTAACGACTGCGTCTTCGCTCGTCCACGCGGGAACGCGCAAGCGCAGGGTCCAGCGCGCGCCGGATGCGGCCGTCACGGTCAGCTTCGTCTTTGGCTCGTCGGGAAATTTGGTCTCCTGCCTGAGCGTGACGCCCTTCTCCTTCCAGTTCAGCTCGGTCGGCACGTAGAGGTTCACGTAGAGCGAGTCCGCGTCATGGAAGTAGACGCTCGACTGCAGGCGCGCGAACTCCTCAATCGCCGTGCCGTTGCAGCACCAGAACGTGTCTTCCTCAGTACCGAGCGTCTTCCAGGCGCCCGGCGCGAGCGAGAGGAAGTACGTGGTGTGGCCGGTATCCGGCTGGATCGTGCCAATGCGGTGGTTCAGGAAAGTGCGCTCGTAGTATTCGGCGTAGCGAATGTCTGGCCGCCAGGTGTAGAGATGGCGCGTCAGCCGGAGCATGTTGTAGGCGCAGCAGCACTCCTCGTTTTCCGTGGAAGATTCCAGCTCCTGCGCTAGATGGTTGGCGTGCGTCACCCAGCGCTCCATGGTGCTGGTGCCGCCCGTCGCGTACATGCGGGCTTCGGTGATGGTCTCCCAGAAGAACCGGCAAATCTCGCGGAAGCGGTAGTCGCTCGTAACTTCATAGCGGCGTGCGGCTGAGATCGCCTGCGCCAGATGCGTGTTGGCGTGCAGGCCTTCCAGCTCATCGCAGCGATTAGCGAGCGGGCGCAGGAAGATCTTCTTCTGGAAGCGGTCGCCAACGCGCCCCCAGCGGTCCTCGCCGGTGATGGCCGCCAGACTGTAGAGGGATTCGCCCATGCCGCCGAACTTTTTGAAAATTATGACGCCGAAATGAAAACGGTTGCCACGTCGCAGAGACTGTAGCAGCCGGATCGCGAATTTCGCAAGAGCGAATTGGGCGGTTGGATGGTTGATCTGGAGGCACAGCAGTTTCGGAATGTCCTCGAAATGTATGTAGACCGGAAGCGAGGACTCAAGCGGCTCTTTCTACCGGGGCCCCCACAGACAGGTCTTCGTCTGTGGGGTGGAAGAAAAAGCCACCTTGCATGCCCATAGAAAGACCACAGATTCCGAAACCCAGGCGACCGGCCGGACGGACCTCGCTCGTTCCGGGATCTTGATCGCAAACAGATTTGAGCGGGCCGTGCGGGAGCCGCACCAGCATCATTGCTCAAAAAGACGCATTGCTGAGCCCGGGTTCGTTGCTCGCCAGCGCCGTTCTCCGCGCCGGGCCGGGCCGCTTGGGATGCACGTTCCCCGGCGCTCCCGAAAGCAGCGGCGCAAACGGAAGCTCGCCCAGCTTCATATACACCTGCGGCCGAATGCCGTTGGGAACGCTGCCCACCCCCATGGGCCGGGAGACTGTCTTGCCGGTCTTGGTGTCGAAGAACTCCGCGGGACTCGCCGAAAACGAACTGCCTCCTGCCGTTCCTTCTCTGCGCAATCCCCACCCCAGCGAGGTGCGCAGCTCGAAGCTCATCGCTGCAAGCTGCCCCTCCTCGTCAAAACAGTAGCGCGTATAGAGCCAGAAATCCTCGCCCGGCTGGATGATCGTCACCGACGGGCTTCCTTTCTTGTGCTGCAGGAATTGCGCCGACACACCGCTGTCCAGGCTGAGGTCAGGCAGATCGGACAAGCTGTGATATTCCTGCCAATCGCTGTGGCCGCCCACTTTGGCAAAAATCCGCGCTTTCGGCGGCGTCTTGCCGCGCAGGCTGCAAGTGGAAGCAGCGCAGGCGAACGGCGCCAGCGCAATCACGAAAACGAAAACACCAAGGAAAACTCGCGACTGTTTCATGGAGCGGATTATCCGGTGGGGAATCAAGTTGATCGATACAACTCGCGCTGCAGCGCACCCTCCTCTCCCGTACTCGCCGCTCCAAGCACTTCAGTACCCGTTCGCACCTCTCGAATCGCGCGCACTCGCCATCGCCCAGCCGCGCCGCAATCTCGTCACACTCGTCGACGCCAACGTTGACGCAGCCAAACGCAATCATGGCCGGCGTTCCTCGAGTCACATCCGCCGCGCGCGCGCGTGCCGACTCTCCACACCGCGCTCGCGCGTTTTCTGACCAACGTAACCGCCCAATCGAAACGAAGGAATGGCCGCGCTGAGGGGCCGGCGTCGGGAATAGGAGCACTTTTCAACCGCGTCGGGCTGAATCGTGCTCGCGCACGTCGAGTCTCCAAGACGGTACACTGAATAAAGGAACCTTCCCCTGGATCGAAGTCTTGCAGCCTCTCCTCCACAATCTGAATCCCGAGCAGCGCGCCGCGGTCGAAGCCGCAGAAGGGCCGCTGCTCATCCTCGCCGGCGCCGGCTCCGGCAAAACCCGCGTCATCACGCATCGCATCGCCTGGCTCATTCGCGAGAAAAACATCGCGCCCGACTCCATCCTGGCCGTCACCTTCACCAACAAGGCCGCCAGCGAAATGGCCGAGCGCGTCGACCGCCTGCTGGGCCACTCCTCGCTCGCCCGTCCGCTCATCTCCACCTTCCACTCGCTCTGCGTGCGCATCCTGCGCCGCGATGTCGAAACGCTCAAAGTCGGCGGCCAGGGCCTCACGCGCAGCTTCGCCATCTTTGACGAGAGCGATCAGCAGGGCATCGTCAAGCAAGTCATGAAGCGCATGGGCATCGACACCAAGCAGCTCACGCCGCGCACCGTCCTCAGCCGCATCTCCTGGGCAAAAAATCACATGGTCGATCCCCAGGATTATTTCCTCGGCTCGAAAGACCCCAACAGTGAGCGCATCGCGCACATCTTCAAGTCTTACGAGGCCGAGCTCGCCAAGAACAACGCCCTCGATTTCGATGATCTGCTCCTCCAGGCCGTCCGCGTCCTCAAGGTCTCGGCCGATGTCCGCGCGCGCTACCAGCAGCGCTACCGCTATCTGCTCGTCGATGAATACCAGGACACCAATCGCCCGCAATACGAGCTCATGAAGCTCCTCGCCGGCGAACACAAGAACGTCTGCGCGGTCGGCGACGAGGACCAGAGCATCTACTCCTGGCGCGGCGCCGACATCCGCAACATTCTCGAGTTCGAGAAGGACTTCCCCAACGCGCAGATCATTCGCCTCGAGCAGAACTACCGCTCCACCCAAGTCATTCTTGAGGCCGCCGGCGCCGTCGTCGCCAACAATCTGCAGCGCAAGGGCAAAAAGCTCTGGACCGAACGCCAGGGTGGCTCGCTCATTGGCTACTACGAAGCTCCCGACGGCGAAAACGAGGCGCTCTTCATCGCTGACAAGATCCGCGCCTTCCTCAGAGCGCCCAACTCATCGGATACCGAGACCCGCGGAGCCGCCGTTCTCTATCGCACCAACTCGCAGTCGCGCCTCGTCGAGGAAGCCCTCCGCCGCTACAACATCAGCTACACCATGGTCGGCGGGTTCAGCTTCTACGAGCGCGCTGAGATCAAGGACCTGCTCAGCTATCTGCGCCTCGTCCGCAATCCGCACGACTCCATGGCTCTGCAGCGCGTCATCAACACGCCTGCCCGCGGCATCGGCAAAACCACGCTCGAAACGGTCGAGCGCCTCGCGCTTGAAACCGGCCATTCCATGTGGGATGCGATTGGCGCGGCAATCAAGAACCGCCTCATTCCCGCCCGCGCGCTCCTCGCACTGCAATCCTTTCGCGAATTGATTCTCGATGCGCAGGCGATGATGGATCCAGACTTCGCCGGCAAGCTCTCCGCGGACGTCGCCGAGGCGCAGGCCGCCGACAGTGACACCGCCTTTGGCTTCGGCGCTGCTGCTAGCGAGCCCGAGAGCCCCGAGATCGAAAGCGTCGAAGAAATCTTCGGCGGCGGTGACGACCAGATGCCGCTCCTCGATGCCTCGCATTTCTCGCCCACGCAATCTTCTTCCGGAGCGGGGGCGGCGCAGAAGCCGTTCCTCGTGATGCCTTCGCAAACGCATGACGAGCGGGTGCCCCAGGTCTCGAATTTGAGACCTGGGAGCGAGGCAACCGGGGAAAACGAACCAGAGCAAGACCACCAAAGCTCCGGCGGGTTTCGATCGCCTGGAGATTCCGCCACCCTGCCCGAGCTCATTCGTTTCCTCATCGATCGCACTGGCTACATCAAGGCTCTCGAAGCCGAAGGCACGCCGGAGGCCTTCAGCCGCATTGAAAATCTGAAAGAGCTCGCCAACGCCGCGCACGACGCCGAAGAGCGCGGCGATTCGCTGGCCGATTTCCTCGATCATGCGGCGCTCGCCTCTGACACCGATCAATACGATCCCAATGCGCGCGTCACGCTGATGACTTTGCACGCCGCCAAGGGTCTCGAGTTCCCGCTCGTCTTTCTCTCCGGCCTCGAAGAAGGCCTGTTCCCTCACTCGCGCACGCTCAACAGCCCTGATGAGCTTGAAGAGGAGCGCCGCCTTTGCTACGTCGGCATGACGCGCGCCATGAACACGTTGATCCTCACCCGCGCCCACTATCGCCGCCGCTACGGCAACGACGTGCCCGAGCTCAGCATTCCCTCGCGTTTCCTTGAAGAAGTGCCAACGCAGCTCGTCGAGAACCTCGGTGGGCGAAGTCCCGCGTGGGCCACTCCGGCCTACGGCGCGCGGCGCGGCCAGGGCGCCTCGGGAGAATCCGAATCCCGCCACTACAACTACGAAGACGAGAGCCAGGAAATTCCGCGTGCCAATACGTCGGGTATCTCTCCTCGTTACGCAGCTTCTTCCCGCAACCGCGGCGCGCAAGCCCCGCCCGCCGGCTCGCTCGACAATATCGCGCGCTTCTTCGGTAACAGGCCCGGGGTCCCCACGGACAGGTCTTCGTCCGTGGGGTGGAAGCCCGGGGTCCCCACGGACAGGTCTTCGTCCGTGGGGTGGAAGCCCGGGGTCCCCACGGACAGGTCTTCGTCCGCGGGGTGGAAGCCCGGCTCTTTCGCCCGGCCCACCATGGAGATTCCCGTTCCCAACGGCGCGGCGGGCCTGAAAAAAGGCCAGCGCGTTGCGCATGCGAAATATGGCGAGGGCACAGTGATCCTGCGCGAAGGGGAAGGTGAAGACGCCAAGCTAACTGTGATGTTCACCCGCCACGGCATGAAGAAGCTCATAGAGAAGTTCGCCAACCTCAAGAAGCTCTAGGGCCTGTTAACAGGCTCTAGCCTCGCCCGCGCGCTGCCTCCATCCCCGCTCCTTTAGACTGAAATCGCAATGCAATCTGCAGGATTCCCCGGCGTCCGCTGCCCGAGAGCGCGGCTTTTTGCTCACGCCATCTCCATCACCGCCGCATTTTCCATCTCGGCGCTCGCCGGCTGCGGGATGCCGGGCGCGCCCCAGCCGCCGTCGCTCAACCTGCCGAATCGTGTCACCAGCCTCTCCGCCGTCCGCACCGGCGATCGCGTGGAGCTCAACTGGAAGATGCCCATCAGAAATACCGACAAGGTCGCGCTCAAGGCGCCCATCACCGCGCGCGTCTGCCGCAATGAGAGCAGCGCAACCCGCTGTAACGCCATCACCACCCTGCAATTCGCTCCCGGCGCCGATGCCACATTCACCGACAGTCTTCCCTCTGCGCTCGCCACGGGATTGCCGCACCCGACGACCTACTTAGTCGAGCTGGTCAACCGCAAAGGCCGCTCCGCTGGCCTGTCGAACGGCGTGCCGATTCTCGCCGGCGCAGCGCCGCCGGCAGTCGAGGGCCTCACCGCCGAAGTAGTCAAATCTGGCGTCCTTCTGCACTGGCTGCCCGCTTCATCCCCGTCGTCGCCTGCATCCGTGCGCCTCCTGCGCACGCTCCTCACGCCGCCTGAAAAAAAGCTGGCGCAGGGCCCAGCCGCCGCACCCGCCGAGCCCACGAAGAGCAACTTCATCGTGGCCGCTGGCACGCCCCCCGATCGCACGTCTGCTGATCGAGCGCCTGCCGACCGCGCACTCGACACCAGCATCATTTTCGGCGAGAGCTACGAGTATCGCGCCCAGCGCGTGGTGCGTGCTGCCGAAAACGGCGTATCGCTCGAGCTCGCTGGTCCGCTCTCTGCGCCGGTGCGCGTTACGGCCGTCGACACATTCCCGCCCGCCGTCCCGCAGGGTCTGGCTGCCGTCGCGACTGCGGGAGAAAATGGCAATCTACCGGCGAGCGGCAATCCGCCGGCCATTGACCTGAGCTGGCAGCCGGACACCGATGCCGATCTCGCCGGTTACATCGTCTACCGCCGCGAAGCCGGCGGCTGGCAGCGCATCTCGCCTGCGCAGCCGGTCGTGGGCCCCGGATTTCATGATGCGAATGTTCAGCCCGGCCACACGTACAACTACGCCGTCAGCGCAGTCAGCGAAAATGGCCGCGAAAGTGCCCGATCCGCCGAAGCGCAGGAGATAGTGCCCGGGCCCTGAGCTCGGGCAGGAACAATCTGCAATGAGAAACAACACCCAGGAGATTACAAACGATGAGGTATTGCCGCTTTTTGCTCGAGGGTCGCGCAACTTACGGCGCAATCGAAGACCGCAACGGCGAGCTCTGGATCGCCGGCCCGGCGCCTGCGCCGGAAGAAGATCTCGCGTACCGTCTCGCGCACGGCAGCAACGCGCCATCCTTCGCGCCCATGCCGCTCAGCGCAGCGCAACTACTCCCGCCCGTCACGCCATCGAAAGTCGTTTGCGTCGGCCGCAATTATCGTGAGCATGCGCGTGAGCTTGGCAATGAAATTCCCACGCAGCCGCTGCTCTTCTTCAAGCCGCCGTCGTCCTTGCTCGCGCCGGGCGGAGCCGTCAAGCTGCCCGCCGCAGCGGAGCGCGTGGATTTTGAAGGCGAGCTCGGCGTCGTCGTCGGCCGCCGCGCCCGCAATCTCAAATCCAACGCCGATTGGCGCGCGACCGTGCGCGGTTTCACGCTCGCCAATGACATCTCAGCCCGCGACCTGCAGAAGAAAGAACCTCAATGGGCGCGAGCCAAGGGCTTCGACACCTTCTGCCCCGTCGGGCCTCTCGTGAGTGATGAAATCGATCTCGACGCCGGGCTGACCATCGAAACGCGCCACAATGGCGAGGTGCGCCAGCACGCATCGACACGCGATTTCATCTTCTCTCTCCCGGTGCTGCTCAGCTTCATCACCGCCGCCTTCACGCTCGAGCCCGGGGATCTCGTCCTTACCGGCACTCCCTCTGGAGTGGCCCAGCTCCAGCCCGGCGATCGCGTGGAAGTGAGCATTCCCGGCCTCGGTACGCTCGTTAACACCGTCGAAGCCGAATAGCACCATCGAAGCCGGATCGCCCTGCCTGTGCAACCGGCTTTAGCATCCAGCATCCTAAGAAGCAGTACACTATCCGTGAAGGAAGCGCTTCCCCGAGGAGGAGGAAACATGCCGCAGAGTTTGCTGGAACAGTTGCGCAAGTACACCGTGGTCGTCGCCGACACCGGCGATATGGAAGCGATGGAGAAATTTCATCCGCAGGACGCCACAACGAATCCTTCGCTGATTACCGCCGCCGCGCAAATGCCGGCGTATCAGCCAATCGTCGACGGCGTGCTCAAGGACGCGCGCAATGAGCTGGGCGAGGGCGCGACCGACCAGGCGGTTGCAAATCTAGCATTTCAGCGCCTCGCCATCGCCTTCGGCAAAAAGATTCTCGCCATCATCCCCGGCCGCGTCTCCACTGAGGTCGACGCGCGCCTTTCCTATGACACGAAGGCCACCATCGACATGGCGCACTCCATCATCAAGCAATATGATTCCGCCGGCATCGGCCGCGAACGCATACTCATCAAAATCGCTTCCACGTGGGAGGGAATCAAGGCCGCCGAGGTGCTCGAGAAAGAAGGCATTCACTGCAATCTCACGCTGCTCTTCGGCATCCATCAGGCCATCGCCGCGGCAGACGCGGGCGTCACGCTCATCTCGCCCTTTGTCGGCCGCATTCTTGATTGGTACAAGAAAGATACCGGCAAAGATTTTCACGGAGCCGACGATCCCGGCGTGCAGTCGGTCACGCGGATCTATAACTACTTGAAGAAATTCGGCTACAAGACCGTGGTCATGGGTGCCAGCTTCCGCAACATCGGCGAGATCACCGAGCTCGCCGGATGCGATCTGCTCACCATCTCGCCGCAACTGCTCGGCGAACTTGAATCCACGCAGGCCGCGCTGCCGCGCAAGCTCTCGCCCGAGGAAGCCAAGTCGCAGACCATCGAGAAAATCAACGTCGACAAGGCGACCTTCGAGCGCATGCACGCCGAAGATCACATGGCCACCGACAAGTTGAAGGAAGGCATCCAGGGATTTTCCGATGCGCTCGTAAAGCTGGAGTCTCTGCTGGCCAAGCGCCTCGCCGAACTTGAGTCACGTCAGCCGGCAACCGTCTAACGCAAATTCCGGTTCCGAAAGTCACGAAGGGCAGCCCGTTGCGGCTGCCCTTTCTGTGTTAGCTATCCCTTCAATCGAAATTTACATCTTATGAAACAGGTGGATTGCTGAGTGGTTCGCTGGAACAGGTGGTTTGCAAACGAGATGCCGTCCTGCCAACAATTTTCGGCCGGCCCTCTTGCGAAACGCGACAAAGCCGATACTCTCAGTGTTAAAGAAACGTAAATTGGCTTTGGCCGGGCAAGCAATTTCCGCGCGCAAGAGCGCTGGTCAAAGCTGGAAAAGCAGACTGATTGCTCGCGCGGCTGTGGGAGGTGTGTATGTCGGCTCAGGCTCATCCGCTCCAACCGTTCTTCCAGCAGGCGGTTCGTAACAGCTACGAAGGCAAGCTCGGACTCCACGATCCTGCCGTAACCGGCTACGTGGCGCACCTGCTGTGCGAGTTCTCCGATACCAGAAATCTCTACAAGGTCCGCGACGAATCCGGCAATCCTATCCGTGAGCTCGATGAGATGGTGCGGGCTGCCGATCCCATCAACGGCCCGGCGCCGTCTTTCGATGAGGAGCGCGCTCGCCGCAAGCACATCGGCGACTATGCGCTCTTTGTCGGCGGCATGTACCCCGAAGCCACCGATGCCTCCATGGGCCGCCGCCGCCATCAGCCCAGCCTGGAAGAACTGATCCGCGCCGGCAAGGAGAGCTACTTCATCGTCAGCCAGTTCAATCTATTCGAGTACGAGCAGGAGGCTCCGCTGTTTGCGCGCCTCTCCGACGGGTTCGAGCGCTGCATCCTCGGGTTGACGCTGGTTCGCGAAGAGTTTGCTGGGCGCAAACGGTTGCAGCCTCCTCCGCGTGTGAACTAGAAGAACCGGTTTTCACGGCCCGCCTTCACGAGCCGGCCTTCTCGCTCCGGCGAGCGCTGCTCAGAACGTTAGTTGCTGCCGTCAGCCAGCGGCGGATCTTTATGCCGCTTTTCCAGCACAAACTCCGTAAAAAGATGCCCGCCGATGCGCGTGGCAAAGATCAGCCGCGAGCCCACGAATCCATTAATCGCCGTCTTGCCTGGAACCCAGAAGGCGTTCGCAATGATCGGTCCTGACATGTCCGTGATCGTCGGCGTCAGCGTAAAAAAGCGATGCCCATCACTGTCGTGCCGCGCAGTGATCTCGGCAAGCAGCGCATTTTCAATCTTTCTCTTGGGCGAGCAGCCATGGCAGGGAATGTAGCGCATGTCCTCATGGAATAACATTTCCATTCCATAGCGGACATTGCCGTCGATCGCCGTCACCGCGCCCGCGCTGCCGAAGCGCTGCCCGAATCCCGGCCAATCCTGTCCCCACGCCTCGGGTTTACCCCGCGCCTGCGCATACGCCGACCGCGCCGCCGTCCCAGCCAATGCCGGCCAGCCGTAGGACTGCTTCAGGTAATCGATGAACTGTTCTTTGGGCGTCGGCCGCACGTAGGGCCGCCCGTTGATCATCACTGGAGTATTCACCGGCTTCACTGGAACTACGCTCAGCGCGGGCATCGCTGAACTGCTCACCGGCGCCGCGTTGGCCGGGGCCTCGGGAACGTCAATGACCGCCGGCGCCGCTACGGATGCCGCTGCTCCTTGGGCCATCGCGGGGCGCGGCAATAACGGCATGCATCCCGCGAGCAACGCAGGCAGCACCGCAAGCCAGCTCAATCGCATCTCGAGCCTAATTCGAATCGCGGCTCCCTCTTCCATCGCGAATTGGAAGGATTGTACAGGACCCTTGGATTTCTCTCATGGCTAATTATGCTCGCTTTCGCGCGCATGCAACGGTTACTCCTGTGCAAACCGGGGGGATTCGGTTACCTGCCGAGGCTCAGCGCTAAATGCTTCAAGCCGCTGCGCGCCGCCTGCCGATCTCGTCCCACTTCACCGGTTCCACGCGCCGCACCAGCAATCCCCAGGAAAGCCCGCCGATCAGCGCCACCACGCCAGCCACCGTAAACGCCAGCCGCGCGCTTCCCTGCGTCTGCACAATCCATCCCGTCACCACCGACGCAGCGATTCCCGAGAAGTTCGCGGCTCCGTTCTGCAAGCTCGACCAGCGTCCCGCCATCACCGGCCCGGCGAGCGTCTGCGTCACAGCCCAGTGGTTCGACGCATAGGCGCCCTGCCCGATGCACGCCAGAGTCAGCAGGCTGAGCGCCAGCGTCGCATGCCCATGGACCAGCGAGAACAGAATCAGGGTCGAAGCCAGCACCAGCCCCCCCGATGCCAGGCTGCGGCGAACGATGGTTGGAGACATGCCGCCGGCAATCAGCCGGTCCGAAATAAAGCCGCACACCAGCGTCGAACACGCAATCACCGCGAAGATCGCCGATGTGAATCGCGACATCGCGCTAATGGAGAGATGAACCTCCTGCATCAGGTACGCCGGCAGCCACGCCAACAGAAAGTAATAAAAATAGTTGCCGCTGAAGTGCCCCACGAACGATCCCCACGCACAGGGCAGTTGCAGCATCTTTGCGATCGAGGGCTCGGCAACGCCGCCTTTCTCGGCATGCGCCTCGTTCACCACTGCCTCCTGCGCGGGCATCGCCCAATACCACAACGGCAGCCAGATGAGCGCGCCCAGCCCGAAGACCGCAAACAGCATTCTCCATCCAAAGTGCACCAGCACAACTCCGCCCACCAGCGCGCCTGCGGCGGGCCCCAGCTTCGTGCCCGCATCGATGAATGCATTGGCTCGCCCGCGGTGCTGCTGCGGCATGGCGGCGAATACGCGCGAGTAACAGGGATACGCGACGGACTCGCTCAATCCCAAAAGCAATCGCAGCGCAAAAAGTGCCGCGAAACTCGCCGTCAATCCCGTGGCCGCGGTCGCGAGTGACCACAACAGATAGCCGATGAACAGCACCCAGCCGGCGTGAAACCGGTCGGCGAGCCATCCCGCCAGCCCCACAACCTGCACCAGCGCGTAGGTCCAGAAGAATGCGGAGAGCAACTCGCCGGCCTGCCACGGCGAAAGCGAAAACTGCTTTTCCAGGATCGGAACCGCGAGCGACAAATTGCTGCGGTCGATGTAGTTGATTACCACGGAAAAGACAAGCAAGACCACGACGGTCCACTCACGGCGTGACATGCCGGTGCCAGCCGCTTCGCTCACTTGGGTTCGACCGCAACCACCCAAAGATCCGTGTCGCTCAAATTGTGTCCCTTGTGCGTCTGCGCCTGCCGCCACGACACCTCGCCGGTCTTCAGCGTAGTGGGCTGCACGCTACCGTCGGGAAGGATGTGTTCGAGGCTTGCGCCGGAAAGGCAAACCACCACGCGGCCGCGATGCGAGTGCAGCGGCTCCCATGCGTGCGCGGCAACACGAATATTGTACGTGCGGCTGTACTGATCCTCGAAGACCATCTGCGAGGCCGGCGCAAAACCATCCCTGCCCCACATCTCGCTGCTGCCCGCAGTCAAAAATTCGATTCGCACCAGGTGCAGCGGCTCGCGCCCGGTGTTGGTCAGCACCGCGGCCTCCGCCGGCTCGCGCAACGCCTCGCCGCGCACTATCGATTCGCGTTTCGTCTTCCCGTCGGCAAACTTCAGCTGCGCTTCATGCCCGGCGAAATACACCACCACGCTGGAATGATTGCCGGCCACTGCCTCGTGCTCACCTGGCGCCAGCGTCTCCTCGCTCGCGACAACCTTGTCGTTCTTGAAGTCTTCCTTTGTCTCGCCAAATGAGCGGACACATCCCATCGCCAGCAACAGTCCGCTTCCCAGGACTGCAATTCGGATCACAATTTTCAATCGCATAAAGATGACTCCAGAAAACGGCTCGTTCGCGAGGCACGATTCCGCAATCCACCACGCGCATCCCTACGGCGGAGTCATGCTATCACGCGCGGGCGCGCCCATCCCGCCTGCACTGCCCATCGCCAAATCGCGAATCGGGGACGTCGTCTTGTCAGGGTCCAGTGTGAGCCCGATTCTCAGCAAAGCGGCAATCTCTATTCAATTCACTTCTACACGTCGGAATCGGCGCAGCAGGTAATCCAATCCGCCCACTCGATACCAGCGGTATCCGTAGGGTTCAAGCACCACGCAGTGCTGTCCGCTCTCGCCGGCTTGGCTGTTGTCGCCGGAAAGCAGATTGATGAGTAGATCCTTCTCACCGCTGCTCTTCGCACTCAGCCGGAAGCGGATCTCTCGAGGCTCGGGAATCAGGCTATGCAGGAAGAGAACAGAATTGTTCCGCCATTCGTACACCATTCCAAGCACACCAGGCGTGCGCAGCGGCAGGAACGAGAAATCCCCCCATCCGATCTCCGGGATCTCTTTGCGCATGCGGATAATGCGTTCCATCCAGTTCAGGAATGAGTCGGGATCTCTGCGCTGCATGGCAACATTCAACCGCCTGAACCCGTAGGGGCCCTCCGAGATCACTGGCAAGATCGGCTTCGCATGCGCTGTGAAACCGCCGTTCGGTTCGGTCGACCACTGCATCGGGGTGCGGGCGCAATTGCGTTCCGGCAAACGCAAATCGTCTCCCATTCCAATCTCATCCCCGTACCGCAACACGGGCGTTCCCGGCAGTGTCATCATCAGGCTGTAAGCAAGCTCAAGCCGGCGTCGGTCGCCGTGCAGCATGGGCGCAAGCCGTCGCCGGATCCCGCGATCGTACAGCTGCATCTGTTTTTCCGGTCCGAACTCCGCAAACACCTTTTCCCGTTGTCCCGCCGTGAGCCGCCCCAGATCCAGCTCGTCGTGATTCCGCAGGAACTGTCCCCATTGCGCCGTCGCAGGGCGTGGCTTCGTATTCTCCATCGCTTTGATCAACGTGCGCGGATCGCCGCTGGCGATCGCATAAAACAGGTGCTGGTTCACATCGAAGTTGAACATCATCTGCAACCGCTCGCCGAATTCCCCAAAGTACTCCATGTCATTCTTGGGCACAATATTTGCTTCGCCCAGGATGATCGCGCCGCTGGTTCTCCAGCTCAGGAACTCGGAAAACGATCGAAGCATGTCGTACTGCTCGGCAGGCCGCGCATGGTTGGCCCCCTTCTTCGCGATCACGAAAGGGACGGCATCCATTCGGAAACCGTCCACGCCGAGCTGCAGCCAGAAACCCATGATTTTGAGGATCTCTGCCTGCACCTCCGGATGCGCCGTATTCAAGTCCGGCTGAAAATCGTAAAAGCGATGAAAGTAGTAGGCCCGCGCTTTCTTCTCCCATGTCCAGGTAGATTTCTGGACACCCGGGAATACGACTCCCAAATCGGCATCTTTCGGCTTCTTCGCCGACCAAACGTACCAATCCCGGCGGGGGGATTTCGCATCGTGGCAGGCTTCACGAAACCACGGATGTTCATTTGAAGTGTGATTCACCACAAGATCGATGAGTACGCGGATGCCGCGCTCCCTGCATCCGCACGTGAACTCGACAAAATCGCCCAAAGTCCCGTATCGCGGATCAACGTTGTAGTAGTCGGCAATGTCGTACCCGTCATCGCGGCAGGGAGAAGGCTGAAATGGCATCAGCCAGATCGCCGTGATCCCCATGCCCTGCAAATAGTCCAGGCGTCGCAGCAGGCCCTTGAAGTCGCCGACTCCGTCCCCGTTTGCATCCATGTAGGTAGCAACGGACAGGCAATACACGACCGCATTTTTGTACCACAGATCGTTGATCATGCCTGTGCTCTGCTTTCCGCGCCACTCAACTACGGGAGCTACAGCGGAATCCGAGTAGGTGTACTCTGCGAGCACGCCCCTCTAGTGGCCTTTTCCTCAAGAAAAGGCCACCTTTAGGCTTCCGTTAAGGGCACGCTTACTCGGATTCCGCTCTAATGGTCTGATGCACGATTTGGATCGCGATTTGGCTTGCGGCTTGGCTTGCGATTTGGCTTGGTGGAAGCGTGCCGTAATTTACGAGGTCTATCCGAGGTCGTTTCAAGACAGCAATGGCGACGGGATCGGTGATCTGCATGGAATTCTCGACCGCCTCGATTACCTGGTAGACCTTGGAGTGGACGCGGTATGGATTGCGCCGATCTATCCCTCGCCTATGGCGGATTTCGGATATGACGTGGCGGACTATTGCGGAATCGATCCCATCTTCGGCGTCATGTCCGATTTCGACCTCCTGCTCGAACAAGTGCATCGGCGAGGCCTCCGGCTGATCCTTGACTTTGTCCCCAATCACACTTCGGATCAGCACCCATGGTTCTTGGAAAGCCGTTCGTCGCGCCGGGGAAATGCCAAGCGCGACTGGTACATCTGGCGCGACCAGCCAAACAACTGGACAAGTAACTTCGGCGGCTCGGCATGGGAACTCGACGAGCCGACAGGTCAGTACTATTACCACTCGTTTCTCAAGCAGCAGCCCGATCTCAACTGGAGAAATCCTGCCGTCAAGGCGGCGATGTTCGACGTGTTGCGATTCTGGCTGCAGAAAGGTGTGGATGGATTTCGCGTCGATGTGATGTGGCTGATGATCAAGGACGATCAATTTCGCGACAATCCGCCCAACCGCGGCTATCACGCCGGCCTTTCTTCGAATAACCGCTTTCTCCCGGTTTATAACGCGAACCGGCCCGAGGTGCATGCGATCGTAACCGAAATGCGCGCCTTGATTGATGAGTTTTCTGAGCGCGTGCTTATCGGCGAAATATACCTTCCCCTCGCGCAATTGATGACCTACTACGGCAAGGACCTGACGGGCGCAAATCTCCCCTTCAACTTTCATCTGCTACAGTGCGCCTGGTCTCCCGATGCCATCGCCCAGGTCGTCGGCGATTATTACCGCGCGCTCCCCGATGGCGCGTGGCCGAACTGGGTTCTCGGCAACCACGATCAGCCGCGCATCGCTTCGCGTATCGGCAAACAGCAGGCTCGCGTCGCGGCCATGCTGCTTTTTACGCTGCCCGGTACGCTCACCATGTATTACGGCGAAGAGATCGGCATGGGGAATGTGCCGATCGCTCCAGAGCAGGTGCAGGACCCCGCGGAGAAGAACGAGCCCGGCATCGGCCAAGGCCGCGATCCCGAAAGGACGCCGATGTGCTGGGATCAAAGCCCGCATGCCGGCTTCACCACAGGAGTTCCCTGGTTGCCGCTCGGTGAGGATTCAAGCAGCGTCAACGTGGCCGTTGAGCAACAGGACGCCGGATCGATTTTGACCCTCTACAAAAAACTCATTGCTCTGCGACAGAGCCATCCCACGCTGGTCAGCGGCAAATTGGATGAACTCCGTGTCGAAAAAAATATCTTGCGCTTCAGACGGAGAGGCGCCGAAGAAATCGAAGTGATCCTCAACACGACTCAGGAAGAAATGACTGTGCAGGCGCCGTCTGCCAAGGTGTTAGTAGGAACGCAAATCGACCGCGACGGCGAAGCTGTAACTGGGTTGACAACGCTTCACGCCGGAGAAGGTCTTGCACTCTTACTCGTCTGACTTCTCTAACTTCACGGCAAATCTGTAAAGCGGCCAGTCGCATTCCACCCAAATGCGACGCGTGCGCATGCACAGCGACACAAATGATTGAGTGGTGGAAGTTAAGATCCGTTTAGCCTTTGATGAGATGCTATCTAGGTCCCAGGCCGATATTTTCCTGCGTGTCTTGATCAGCTAGCGTGCTCGGCAGTACGACAACCCTTGTATGATTGCTTTGAAAGGAAGGTGTAAATGGATACTGCGTTGGTTCTCGCTGCAATTGATGAGGAAATTGCCGAGCTGCAAAAGGCTCGGAGTATATTGGCTCAATTAGACAAAGGTGGCACAGTAGTCGTGCCAGCCTCGAACCCTAAAAAGCGGCGCCGGCTTAGCAAGGAAGCTCGGGAACGGATCGCAGCAGCTCAACGCAAAAGATGGGCGACGGTAAAGAAAAATGCCAAAACAACGGTTGTCAAGGCAACGAAAGCTCCGATTAAGAAGGGAGGAATGAGTTCTGCGGCGCGAAAGCGTATCGCAGAGGCACAGCGTAGGCGATGGGCGAAGGTTAAGGCTGCAAAAGCCGCTACCGGCAAGAAAGTCAGCAAGAAAGCAGCAACCGTCAAGAAGTCCTTCCCCAAAAAGGCGCCCGCGGTGAAAGCGAAGAAAGCCGCTTCGGAGAAGACAACTACATCTGCATCGGAAGCTGCGTCTTCCTAAGCTGCGCCTTCTCGATCGGAAGGAGCCGATGCCTTGACGGGAAAGCATCGGCATCGTCCTCATATCTGAAGTGAAATTCCGACAGCGTACCCTGCGGCAGAACTGCAAGGTCCTTGACGAAGACTCGCGTTGTCGATGCGCTTTACAACGGCGGCCGAACACCGCTGGGGAAATTTCGGGAGTATAGAGGAGAATGGACGCCGCGCAAATCCATGATGTAAAGTCACGAAGCGATGGTCCAAGTCTTCCAATCAGATGCGACTGCTTCGCCCGGTCCATGGCGACCGCTCCGCAACTCGACATTTCGAAACCTGCTTGCATCGAATCTTGTCTCGGACATTGGCACCTTTATGCAGAGCGTTGGCGCAGCTTGGCTGATGACTTCGCTTACCACCAGTCCTCTGTATATCGCTCTGATTCAGACCGCAACCGCCCTGCCCTTTTTCTTATTGGCTCTGCCTGCAGGCTCGCTCGGAGACATTCTGGATCGCCGAAAGCTGATCCTCGGCACGGAAAGCTGGATGTTCGGAATCGCGGTTGTGTTGACCGTTGCAACAATCTTCGGAGTGATGACGCCTTGGCTCTTGCTATTGCTCACGCTCGGGTTATCGATTGGAGATGCTGTCGAATCTCCGTCATGGCGGGCGATATTCCCGGAGTTGGTAAATAAGGAGGAATTGCCGGCCGCACTTGCTTTGAATGGGATCGAGTTCAATCTCGCTCGGGCGCTAGGTCCGGGCCTAGGCGGCTTCATCGTTGCTGCCGTAGGGGTGGGGGCTGCGTTTTCCTTCAATGCGTTGTCGTTTTTGGGCGTGATCGCCGTTATCGCGCGATGGAAGAGGCCTGCACGAAAGAGCAAATTGCCATTGGAGAACTTTCGAGGGGCGACCCTTGCGGCCGTTCGCTATGTGCGATATTCGCCGGCGATTCGTAAGCTTCTGCTTCGGTCGGCCGTGCTCATCTTCTTCACCAGCTCGTTTTGGGCGCTCTTGCCAACTGCGGCGAAAGATATAAGCAAGAGCCCAATCACATACGGATTTTTGCTGGGGTTCTTCGGCGTGGGCGCAGTCTTGGGCGCCATCGTGTTGCAACGAACCCGTTCCAGGATTTCGTCCGAAACTCTGTTGTCGCTTGCCACGGTAATATTCGCCGGCACCATCCTAAGCATGGCTCTGTTGCGCTCGCCGGTCGTACTTTGCTTCGTGATGCTCTTGGGCGGCGCCTCATGGACCGCAGCGATGTCCTTGTTCAACGTTATTGTGCAGGAACTCGCGCCCGATTGGGTTCGCGCAAGAGTACTTGCCGTCTACCTGTTCGCATTTCAGGGAAGCGTTGCGGTCGGTAGCACCCTTTGGGGATATGTAGCGCTGCACACCGGTGTTCATGAAGCCCTGGTGCTCGCCGCCATCGGAACCGGAGCATGTTTGTCGCTGCAGTTTCTGTTCGGGCTGCCTACTGTTCCGGCCGATCTCAGTACTTGGAATCATTGGGGCAAGCCAACGACATTTGAGGAACCCGACCCCGGCGATGGACCAGTCCTTGTCACAGCGAAATATATGATAGATCCGTCGAAGGCTTCGGAGTTTCTCCATCGAATCCACAAATATCAGAGGATTCGTCGCCGGGACGGCGCGACAAGTTGGGGAGTTTTTGTTGACACAGAGGCTCCGGACACCTACCTGGAGTGCTTCAAGGTTGATTCCTGGGCAGAACATGAGCGGCAGCACGATCGCTTCACGGTGGCCGATCGTGAGATAGAAAAACAGGTGTTAGCCTATGCTGTCCGGCCGGTCGAGATCAGGCATTTCATCTATGCCCGAGAGGGGCAGGTGCGGGCGCTTGGGCATGCAAGTAATGTGCGCGTTCGTCCTGCAGCGGATTGAAGAGCGGATCGTTGTGTACCCCCGGGTCGCCACCCTTGCAGACTTTGAGCGCTTGGAAGCGCTCTTCCGCAATTTGACGTCATAGGTTGAGGAGAGAGGATTTGAACCTCCGATCCCTGGTCCCGAACCAAATGAAAGTCAAAATCCAAGTGCTTGCGAAGGGCATCGAATTGACGACCTCGGCCTTGATAGGCGCACCCATATATTCGTTAAGGCGGCGATAGATCGCATCCAACTCCGCCGCGGCTTCAAGTTTCGTTTCGCCTAGATCTTAATTCTTGCCAGTTCCGTCCTTTTGATACTGCTCCAGGTAAGCTGGAACCACCATCGTCCCCGTCCGTTCGGGCACAGGTGGAGTTTGCGGCATGGGCCACGGCTGTACACCGATGTCTTTCGCCCATTCGTCCCACATGGCAGCCATGTGCTTGGCGCGCTCCGGCTCATTCTCTGCCAGATCGTGCAACTCCGTGCGGTCCGCCTCCATGTCAAACAATTCCCAGCTATCGGGAAAACGCGACACGAGTTTCCACTTGCCATCGTGTACGGCCTTGTTGCCCTCGTGTTCCCAATAGATCGGACCGCGCGTCCGCGTTCCTCCTCTGAAAAGGGAAGTCAGGCTCTGGCCAACGAGCGCCGGCAGCGGCCCCGCGGCAACGCTTGCCGGATACTTCGCGTCCGACACTTCGAGAAAAGTCGGCATCAGATCCGTCTCATGCCCGACCGCATTCACCGGCCGCTCTGTTGGTTTGATGACGCGCGGCCAGCAGGCGATGAACGGCGAACTGATTCCGCCTTCATGCGCATAGTGCTTGTACAAACGAAACGGTGTATTGGAACAATTGCCCCACGGGATGCCGATACTCTGGAAGCCGCTCATTGGTCCAGGCATCACGCCCGGAACGTTCCCTGCACATGCATCCCCAGCCTGGCAGGGAGTGTGCAGATGTGCAGCGATCGCTTCCTCGGGAATCATGCGCTTGTGCGCGGCGATCTCTTCAGAGTTTCCTCCGTTGTCTGACATGAAAACGATGAGCGTGTTGTCGGCGACTCCCGACTTTTCCACTTGATCGAGAATCCGCCCGATCCCCTGATCGAGCCGGTCGATCATGGCCGCATACACCGCCATGCGTCGCATCTCCCATTCCTTGTCCTGCGCCACTTCCCACGCCGGCACGCGCGGATCGCGCGGCGAGAGCGCCCAACGTTCATCCACTAGACCCATCTTGATCTGCTTCTTATGCCGCTCGGCGCGCAACGCATCCCATCCGCCCCCATAGCGCTTCGCATACTTTTGCACGAGTTCCTCGGGCGCTTGGATCGGCCAGTGCGGTGCGTTGAATGCGGTATACAGGAAGAACGGCTTCTTCTCTTTCGCAAGTTCCTGCACATAGCCGGCTGCGTGTTCCGCAAAGAGATCCGTCAGGTAGAGATTTTCTTCGGGCACAGGCAACGGGTTGTTACCCTCAAACAGGTGCGGCGACTTGTAATACACGGATGCGCCGGCGATGATCCCCCAATACTTGTCGAAGCCGCGCTGCAGCGGCCAGTTCCCCATCCCGATCTTTGGATCCTCCGGCGCCAGGTGCCACTTTCCCACCATCGCGGTGTTGTATCCAACGGTCTTCAGGGCCTCGGGAATCGTGACCGTCTTTGAACTAAGGGTTCCGGCGTATCCCGGATATGGATAGCGGCCGTAGTCGGCAACCATCATGCCCATACCAGCCTGCTGCGAATAAAGGCCCGTCATCAAAGAGGCGCGCGAAGGACAACAACGGGGATTGTTATAGAACTGGTTCACGCGCATACCGCGCGAAGCCAGCCGGTCGAGATTTTGCGTTGAGATCTCAGACCCAAAACAGCCAAGGTCAGAGAAGCCCATATCATCGGCGAGGATCAGGATGATGTTTGGCCTGGCGCCCGCGGCGTGACCCGTTTGCGGCTGCGATAAGAAGGGGTTGGTTCCGGGCGATAAACTTGTCGCTGCGACTCCGGCGCCCATTTTCAGAAAATCTCGCCGATCGGCCATCGATGTATCTCCTTGGGAATTCGGTCAACCGCGCAACCGAAACCTAAACCTTTGCAATTTCCTACGTCAAAGTCTGTTGCTCTCTGTGCGCATTGCTATCCGTGAGTTGCGAGAAGCACTGCGGCACTCATCGGGGGTACGGTCACTGCCCCGCCGCCGATCCGCTCCGCGCTTGCAGCTCTCCACCTTCCGTTTTCACCCACCTGTGTTCCACCAAACAATACACCCGTCTTGTTATCCGCAGATGGTGCAGTCAATCGCAGCATGCGCGCAGGTTTCATGCCTAGGCCGGCCACAGAGACCCGCGCCTCCGTTGCCGTACCCATATTGATGACCACAGCGCTTCGAGGCTTGCCGCTCGCGCCGAAAACGTAGGAGTGTAATGAATCGCTTCCGCTTCCCGGCTCAAGCGGCAGCAATTGATGACAGCCTGCAAACGCCGTGGCAAACGCGAGCATGCCATAGTACGGAACGCCCGCAAAGTTCATGCCCTTGCCGTCATCCTGAATCGGCGAATACGAGCTGACGAAGCCGAGTTGATTCACCCCTGTCTCGATATTCACTCCGGCGCAGCCATACTGCGCCAGCAGTAGAAGCGTATTCAGTGTCCATAGCGTGCCGACAAATGTGTCGCTCACTCCCGGCCGCCCGCCGCCTGAAAACGAATTGATCTCGCAAATGCGCCAGGGAATGCCGCTCTGTTGTGACGAGGTACGCAACCGCGCAAGAATATCGTTCAGCCGCGGATCGGGAATCAGCAACTGCTCCGCAGTACCGCGGGTCTGGCCGTTGCGATAGTAATGGGTGGTAAGAAGCTGCACATCGCCTTTTGCGTCCTGCGCCATCCGCTCCACCCAGTCCACCGACCGGGCTGTGTCGGGCGCGGCAAAGCGAATTCCGGGCACTGCTCTGGCGATCGCAGCGTGCCACTCGGCGTACTGCTTGCGATAAGCGTCGTAGTCGTAGCCTGGCTGGCGGAATGGCTGACCTTGTCCGTAGCTGTCCACCTCATTGCCGATCTCGAGCGCCAGCAGACGGGAACCGAGGGTTTCGGAGACGGCGCGCGCCTCCTCAACGGCCTGTTCAATTGTGCCTTGCGCGAAGTTGACGCTCCAGATGGATTTCCAGCCGATCTTGCGGAGAAATGCTGCGAATTGCTCGAGGCCTGCGCGCGTAATGACGGTATTCTGGCGGCCCGCGGCAGCTGCTCCATTCGGCTCATAGCGCGTGTAGTTCGCAACGATGCCTCCCACGCGCAGTACTCCCGCCGGCCCGAGCCCTTTGACCAGATTCGCGTAACGCTGATTCGTGACGCTCAACAAGCCCGGCGTTGCGACGGACGACATTTCATAGCCAAGCCCCGTGAAGTCAGCGGGAATCTCAACGGGTAAGGCGTGAGCCAACCGAAGCGAGAACGACGGACTGGTTTGCGCCCGGCCGATGGTGCCGGGAGCGAACGCCAATGCGGCGGAGGTCTTGAGAATGGACTCGAGAAATGTACGACGATCCGGCATATTCAGCTCGCAATGTAATTTGGAGTTACGTTAATGTGACGCCCAGAGGTGGCTGTGAAGGTGACGGGGTGCGAATCGACAGTCCCGCATCAAAATATTGCTTATCGCCGACGCCATGGCAATGGACCGCGATCACATTGTCCGCGTTCGAGAGCACGGCCTGCCGCACAGCCTGACCCATGGGGCGATGTTCGTATCTGCCTTCGTATGATCTGTTCATTCCGCGTTGGGCGTAGGTTTGCATGCCGTTGATAAAGATCTCGATATTTCCTTGGTGAAACTCGGTGATAACGAGATTCTGAACCTGGGCTTGAGTGAGACTTCCCGGATTAAAGCGTCGCCGTAGCCAGAGATCGGACGTGGTCCACGGCGTTCCAATGTGGTTGTCGTTGTTGCCGAATGCTCCCATGCCTTGAGACCAGTGAGAATCGTCATAGTCTTTGCTCGCCCACTGCCCGTCGGGTTTCTCGAGAACAAACTTCCAGATCTGGCCGTTGGCTTCGGATGTGGGAACAATGTCTTTGTAAGACGGCGCCGGGAATTGGAATGTATTGACGAGCCGCAACAGATCCGGTGGAACCTTCGCGAAACGATCATAGGTCATCAGGCCATTCACTTCTGTCATTACATCAGTCAATTGTGTGTATACCGCGGCACTCAGGTTGTTTTGATCACGCAGCTTTTTAACCCAATCGATGAACTCAGCGTAAAGGTAGAGGAGGTCGGCCGCGGTATCGACTTCAACGTAGCCATTGCCGGCTTTCTCCCAGGAGTGATCTGGAATCAGATCGCCGATTCCGCCAAACTCGCCGCAAACCATTGCCTGACGGCCATTCGAAGGCCGCACAGCGGGCTCTGGATAACTGTGGATGTCGTTGAGATCACCAAATCCAAAGATGGTTCCGCCACTGGCTTCGTTCACCGGCCTTGACGGGTCGAGGCCGCGGACCAGATTGACCAGGCGCTCGGTATCGAACTGTCCCTGATTCTCATTGAAGAGCGTCCAGAGCACAATTGAAGGGGAATTCTTGTGGGTTTCAACCATGCGTGTCAGCTCGCTCTCAAACGCGGCTTGGTCAACGGGAGGTGGAATAAACGCTCGGCCGGGATAGGAGTCGCACGAAGGCATATCCTGCCAAACCAGCAGGCCCAGCTTGTCGGTCCAGTAGTACCACCTGGCCGGCTCGACCTTGATATGTTTGCGGACCATATTGAAGCCGATAGCCTTCATTTGAAGGATGTCGTTCTTCATTGCTTCCTCGGTCGGGGGCATATAGATTCCATCGGGCCAGAAGCCTTGATCGAGCGGGCCAAGCTGGAAGACGAATGTGTTGTTGAGTAAAAGCTTCTTCTCTCCATTCACATCGCCCACGTGGGTTTTGCGCATGCCGAAGTAGCTGGTGACTGAGTCAGTGGCCTTGCTTCCTGATTTCAAAGTCAGTTCCAGTGAGTAGAGAAAAGGATCATCGGGCGACCAAAGTCTCGGTGCTGGAACAGGGACGGCAATCTCCTTGTCAGCGGCAGCGGACAGAGTCGTGATGACCTTTTCATCAGCCTTGACCTTGATCTCAACCAAATTACCTGCTAGCGGATTTTCCGTCGCGACCGTCAGGTTAAGTCGCGAAAGATCGATATCGGGGACCATCGTCAATCCGGTGATGAACGACGAATCGACTGGCTCAAGCCACACTGTCTGCCAGATGCCGGTTGTAGGCGTATACATGATTCCGCGCGGCTTTGTGACCTGCTTGCCGCGTGGCTGGCCGCCATCCTCAGTGGGATCGAAGACGCGAACCATCAACTCGTTCCCTTCCCCGTTTTTCAGAAACGGGGTGATGTCGTAGCTGAAGGGATCGTAGCCGCCGCGATGCAGGCCGACGCGCTGGCCGTTTACGAATACCTCCGATTCGTAATCGACTGCGCCGAAGTGAAGCATCATGCGCTTGCCATGCCATGCTGCCGGAATCGTCAACGAGCGCCGGTACCAAAGGCGCTCATGATGTTCCATAACACCGGAAAGAGCGGACTCCACCGGATACGGAACCAGGATTGCGCCGGACAAAGTCTGGCCGAATGGCGGCGCTTCACCGGCTGCGGCCCCAGGCTGGTATTCCCAGAGGCCATTGAGATTCAACCATTCCTTGCGGACGAGTTGCGGGCGCGGATAATCGGGATGCGGCGTCCGCGCATTTACCCGAGCTGCCCAGCGCGTAAGCAGTGGGCCTGGCTTCAACGACCAGTTGATCGCTTTACCTGACTGCGCCGCCAAGCCAGAGAGCGGTGCGCGCATGGCTCCCCACACAGGGCGCGCACCGGCAAAAGCCGCGGAGAGTGCGGTCAATTGCTTCAGAAAGTTCCGCCTGGTTGTGGCGAATCCTGAATCGAACAAGCGGTTTTTCATGGTTGTGAAACTCCTTCAATTTTTCATCCTGCCGGCGAGCCGCGTTCAGTTCTAGACACTCGGGTATGAGGAGTAGGATCCGAGTACCTTGTCATACGGAAATGAATCGCCGGTAGATTTGCTCCACTCAATCAGCGCCGTATCGAATTTTTCGATCAACGCTTTGGTCGCTGGATCCCTAACCAGGTTTTTCATTTGATAAGGGTCGGCAACGTTGTCGTAGAGGCACCAGCGCCCATCCAGTTGCACCGCATAAGTGTGCGTGCGCGTGCGAAGGCCGCGATAGGTCGGGACATCGATTTCCTGGCGCGGCATCGGTCCCTGGTCATTCATCAGGAACACCATTTCAGGAGAAGGAAGGCTGCTGTCTCCGCGCATCCGATCGGAGAAGTCGCGGCCGCTGCAGTGTTTTGGAATTGGAATCCCGGCCAGGCCGCATAGAGTTGGATAGATATCGATGCTGGCAAAGAGCGCATCCGATCTTCGTCCGGGGCTCTTCATTCCAGGCACGCGGACGAGAAACGGCACGCGACACGATTCTTCGTGCGGCATCTGCTTGGCCATGTGGCCGTGCGAGCCCATCATTTCCCCGTGGTCAGATGTGTAGACAATAATCGTATCGTCTGCGATACCGTTTTCATTCAGGGTCTCGAGAAGCCGCGCGAACTCCTTGTCCACCGCGGTGATGCCGCCGTAGTAGCCTTGCTCAGCCTTACGCAGCGTGTCGAACGACTCTAATTGCGGATAGGGCAGCTGCAGTTTATCTGCGGGCGCGGAAAGGCGAACGTTGGGGCGGAACTGGAGCGAGGAGGGACCGTAGAGGTCCCTCTCTTCGGCGGGCGGGTCAAAGGGTGGGTGCGGAGGGTTCCAACTGAGCACCAAAAACCAGGGCTGATCTGAGCCCTTCTGTTTGTTGATAAACTCGATCGCCTGGTCGGTCATGCGCGTTGGTTGGTAGCCGGGCATCGTCATGCGCACTCCCGTTTCCTGGTCGAATGTGATGCCGTTGTAGTGCTGATTGGTATCGGCCCATGCGTGCCAGTCTTCGAATCCGAAACGATACGGACCCTTGGGGACGAATACGTTTTCGCCGTTATACAGATGCCATTTGCCCACATACCCGGTGTGATAGCCGGCTTTTTGGAAGGTTTCACCGAGACCAGGCACGATTGGCTCGAGGGTTTGGCCGTTGGTTGTGATGTGCGACTGGTTCGAATACAAGCCGCTGATCAGGATGGCGCGGTGGGGTGCGCAGAGCGGGTAATTGGAAACGCACGTATCCATCGAGAGATTTTCCCGGCGAAATTTGGCGAGCGCAGGTGCAATAACCGGGCTTAAGGTCTCGCCCGGCAGCGAAGCCGCGCGATGCTGATCGCTGAAGACGTAGAGCACGTTGGGCTGTTTGCCGGTTGACTTCCGGGGCGCCGCGGCCGCAGCGGAGACTAATGCTGCAGACGCGGAAGCCGCGGCAGCACGCTTGACGAATTCCCGGCGGTTCATAATCGGTGATCTCCCATGGGCTGCACTGTAATTGATTTCATCTTCGGTCGCAGCCAGACTATCGCGCTCTTACCGAAGCTCCTTTACCTCTCGATGAGCAACCGGGTCTGCTACCAAGGCGCGACCTTCCGCGGCAGCGGATCAGAGGCATCGATCATGCGACTGGCCAGCGTGAGCATCATCATCTCGCGTGTGTCCTTGTGGTGTGGATCATTCCACAGGTTGGTGAACTCATTGGGGTCGTTTTGAAGGTCGTACAGCTCGCCATATTGAGTCTTGTCGCAAAGGTTCAGTTTCCAGCGGTCTGTCCGAATCGCTGTGAGCATAGGGGCGATTGGATATCCAGAGTCGAGGAGGAGGAACTCCATGTACACCGAGTCGCGGTGGGTTGTCGATTGCCCGGTAAGAAGCGGCATGAACGAGCGGCCCTGCATGCCGGCAGGTATGGGAATTCCCGCGGCCTCAAGCAAAGTTGGCGCAAGATCCGTCATCTCAACCAGGGCGTCGACCTTAAGACCGGCCTTGAACCGGTGCGGCCAGCGAATGATCAACGGCACGCGCGTGAGGCAGTCATAGAAGTACGGACCTTTCAGGAACATACCGTGGTCGCCGAGCATCTCGCCGTGATCGCTCATATAAATCACGATCGTGTTATCGGCCTGGCCGGTCTCCTCGAGCGTCTGCAGCATCTCCTTCATCGCCGTGTCCACCTGCTCGATCATGGCGTAATACGCCGCCGAGGTTTGGCGATGCTGTTCCGGAGTGGTCCTGACAAACGAATAAGCATTCTTGCTGTCATGATCGGCCTGCTGAAAGGGTGTCTTGTTGTCCAGCTCGCCCTCTTTGTAGGCAGGACTCGGCATCTTCGCCGGATCGTAGCGATGCAGATACTCCTCGCTGGGGTAGAACGGATAGTGCGGCTGGAACATGTTCACGGACATCATCCATGGAGTGGATTTTCCGGCCTGCTCACGCATGAACCGGTTCGCAACCTCGGCGCTCCAGGCAGTCTGCGTGTATTTGGGGTCGATCGGCATCCCCCACACAGTCTCCTTTGGGAACTTGGGCAGCGTGACGCCCTGCTGCCCGAGCCAGTTGCGCCATGCATTTTTCCCCGGCCACTGGTCGGTGATGTCGTGGCTCCACTCAAAGAGCTGATAGCCGTCATCGATGCGATTTTCCACCATGCCATTGGCGCATGGTGAAAGGTGCATCTTCCCCGCAAGCCCGCAGGTATAGGAGTTGTCGGCGAGAATCCGCGGCACCAGCAGCTCAGTGTCGCGAATGTATTCCCCATTCATGCGTAGACCGGTTGAGTGAGGGTAGCGCCCCGTGAGGAAGCTGCCCCGTGAAGGCGAACAAATAGGCGTCTGAACGAAGGCCTTCGTGAAAGTCACTGATTCAGACATGAATTTCTGCAGAGTCGGAGTGCGGATCAGGGAGTTGTTGAGACCCTGAATTGTGTCATATCGTTGCGAGTCCGGGCACACCCAGAGAATGTTGGGCATTGGCTCACCGGAAGTGCGATGCGGCGACAGCGGAATGCCACGATGGTTGAGGGCCGGTGTCTGCTGAAGCGGCTGCTGCTGAGCTGCTCCGACACCTGCTCCCAACGCTCCTGCGCTCAGAACTGCATTTTTAATCAATTCACGACGATTCATTTATCACCCCTGTCGATGCGGATCTTCGAACCTCAACTCAACCACGCGAGCGAATGAGTCCGTTCCCTGCTCTCGCTCCTCAACGTCTTGCCGAGGCCACAAGACAAGGATTCGCGATCTCTCTATTTCTCCAGATCACTGAAAAGCATCGGATCGAATTCCTCTGTTTGCACGATCCCTCCTAGCTGACACACTGATATCCAGGGCAGCCAGACACGGTGATCCATGAAGTTGCGCGGAATGCTCAAACCCCAGCTCTCCTGCTGCCATCCGGGCCCAACCAGATCGTAAGTCCTTCCCGGAAGCGCCATCATGCTCTTTGTATCCCTTAAGAGAACCTTGGCCACCGCAAAGTAATGTTTGTCGCCGGTGTACTTATAGAGCCGCGCATAGTTGGCGACATCTCCGCTCATGTATTCATCCGCGCCGGATTCCCCGGTGTTGATCAGTTGCAGGCCAACGGTCGGGACACCCTTTTTCCAAGGCAGCTGCGCATCGTTTGCGTCGACTGGCATCTCGACATTCCACAGGTAAATCCAGGTCTCGGCATCGTCGCCTGCCGCCTTCGCTCGCTCCAGCCATTTGCGATCGTGTGTGGCCTCGTACAAGTGCAAGTACGCGTTCAACGAAAGCGTCGCCGCCTCCTTGTCGATCACAGCGGGGTTACGTTCAACGCCGCCGGCGAAAACTCCATCGCTCTGTCCATGACTCCAGCTCCAATCGCCCGCGCGTTCGGCGGCCGCCAAATACTTCGGGTCGCCTGTTACTTCTGTTAGTTCAGCGAACAGTGCAATCGGGTTATGACTTCCCATCTCAGAATCCGCAACCACGGTGTTCGAGTTCCGTCTCCACGATCGAGGAAATCCGCCATCCTGACCCTGTAGGCCCAAAAGCCAGTCGGCGAATTCTTTGGGGCGAGCCAGCCATAAGGGATGATCTCTTCCGGCAGCATGCTCTCTTTTCCACGCGGACAACATGTAGTACAAGTCTTCGCTGGGCGAACGAAGAGCTATGTCCCCGCCCACTGGTTCACCACTATCCAGCCAGAAACCGTGGCCTTCTGGAGGGCTCATCTTTAGCTTGGCAAAGGAGTCGAGGATCTGGACAGCGAGAGTATGCAGTTGCGCAGACTGCGCACCGTCGTGCTCTGACTCGTAGAGGAGCATATCCGCGGCCTGCATGTTGCGGCCCAGGAATCCCATCAGAGTGAATCGCGCCTCGGGTATCAGGTCACCGCGCGACGCGTCCACGAAGAAAGGCAATCCGGTCCCGCCCTCTCCGTGTACTGCAACGCCCTCCAGCATTTGAATGATCGATTCTTTGACAACTGGAATATCCGCGTTCAACACTGGCGGATTCAGCGTGAGCCACGCGCGCCGCCATGCGGCAGTCATGTAATCCGGAAAGGATCGGGACTCGTCGAAGGAAACCGTGACCTTGTAGTGCTGCACAAATCCGTCCTGCAGCGGATGAAAGCGGCGGCGCCAAATTACTCCGCGAGCATTCGATCCGTAGGTCATCTCTCCTTCCGTGCCAGGCATCCAGTAACCGACGATCGGAGAATGTTTCGAGGCGGCTTCTGATGATTCCGGCGATCCCGCTTGCCGCGAGTCGGGATTTTGTTCAACGCTCTCGTCTTCACCGAGCGCGCCAAACTGGAACCGGGCGTCTGTCATCAACTGCACGTCATTTGATTCAAACGCGTCATTCGAATCTGCCAGTGTTGACCCAGCTTTGGGGGCGTCATCGAAGAGCGTCATTGCGCTGCCGTCTTTGAAGTACACACCGATAAGCGGAGCAGGCATACGATCCTCGCGAATGCGCACGATGCCATGGTGGAGTGTGTACGTATCTCGCCCGCCCAGAGCGCCGGGGCTAAGCGATTCGACGGTGCCGTAAACCATCCCGGGAATGAAAACATCGACATCGTTTCGCACCCAGGGCGTTGGTGTTGAGAATGTGAAGGCTGACATAAAACCGCCGGTAGCGGTTCCTTGCACTCTTACCGTGCGGTCAAGATGCAGAGCACCTGAACTGACCTGCCAGCTGTCCAAAAACAGAAAGCTGACTCCTCCGGCGGCGAGAACGCTTTCACCCCGGAATGAATCTCCCTTCCCTTCGATAATGCGGTCGTATCCTTGCTGAAATACTCTCTGCCCTGACACAGAGTCCTTGAGCTCGACCCTGACGGGTAGACTCACGACCGACGATGCCTTTGTTGCACCAACCGTGCAAAGGCCAAACTTCCCATCCGAAAGCGATTGAGAGTAAATCACAATTCCGTCAGATAACCGCGCGATCTCGTGCCTGCCTCCTCCTTGCTGCCCGCCGAGGCGCATGCAGAAAAGCAGCGAAACAGCGCCTGCAAACGAGATTTCTCTCAACTTCATTCGGAATTCCGGCATCCTTCCGGGGCATTCGCACCAATCAAATCAATGGAATAGACTAGGCGCACGGAGCCGGAGAATTTAGCTCGAGCGCTTCTCAAGCTTCCGCAAATATGAAGACCTAAGTTAGGTCGAGATTCCACCGAAAGGATCCAGTTACTCCCTGGCCCCAGCCGGCTATGCGGCCGAGGCCGGATTGTATCGAGTTAGAAGGAGAACCTCGCTGTAATCTGGATCTGACGAGGCGTGTTGTAGGAGGAAAGGTTATTCTGCACGCCACCGGTACCAGGGTTATTCCATCCCTGCACGTTCAGCACGTTGAAAGCATCCACATTGAGGCGCAGATTCATCCTTTCGTGGATGGGAAATACCTTGTAGACCGAGAGGTCCGCGGTATAGTTAAACGGACCGGCGATCCAGGTTTTCCCAAGGTAATTGGCTGCTGTCGTCCCCCCCGCCTCGTTGTTGCCATCTGCCGGCCCCCCAACATAAGCGATGGTCGTCTGGCTTCCGTTAGCTAATGTGACGACCACATCGTTCGTTCCGTAGTAGGTTGTTCCAGGCGTGTTGTCGATCGGCGTCTGCACGGGGACGTACGAAGATGGAACACCTGTCACGCAATTAGCGGTGCAGGTGCCCAGCGGCGCGGGAAGCACGGTCGGAGCAAGGTAGCCGTTGTACCACATAAAGGAGTGCTGGCATACGCCGCTGCGACAATCGAGGATGGGATAGCGGTGCTTGTAGATTTGAACCGGATTCGTCGCTCCCCAGTTGCCCCCTGAGGTTGGCTGGAAGGCAAGTGAGAAAATGCTTCCATCGCCGGCGATTTGGAAACCCCCGACTAATTCATCCAAGAAGCGGTTCGCATTGCCCATGAACCGCTTGCCGCGTCCGAAGGGTAGATCGACGATCCCATTGAAGGTTACGTGGTGAATCGGGCCGTCGCCTGCATCAAGCCCATATCCCTGGTACTTATCCATGGCATGATAATCAGCCCAGGCCGGCAGGTTGGAAGGCCGGGTTGGAGGAGGACTGCCGGCATAGACCGTCCCATACGGTGATGTCATTGTCCCCACTGTGCCTAAAACGCCTGGAAAGTCAGCGTCGGGATCAATGTTCGGCGGGATTGTACCCAGATTGTCTCCGCCCGCGCGCAGGTCACGAGAGAACACATAGGAGATTTGATACGCGATGCCACGATGGAAAATTCGCTGATAGGTGACTTGGGCCAAATTATCGTTGGACCAACCTGTCCGCGTCTCCATATTATTAGCGCCCCAGGTCGTCTGGTTGTAAGGTCCTAAAGCGGTCGAGGAATAGGTATTCTGTTGAGGAGTCCCAATGACAGAAAATCCGCCGGCGGGAGGAATGGTCCCGGTGGCTATCTCCCATGCATAGGTGGAAAGAGGATTATTGTAAATATCTTCGAAGGCCAGGTTAGTCGCGTGGGTCCAGATCCAACTCAGTCTGAGCGCTGAGTTTCCCTTGAGCCGCTGCTCGATCGTGAAATTGGCCTCAGTAATGAATTGAGGCGGGCTGTTCGGTGAAACGGCCTCGTCTGCAATACCAGGCAGAATGCCGTTAGTGGAATTGGTGTTGATTGCGTTGGCAGTGTTGACGCCCATTACCCCGAACTGCGCGGGATCGTTATAACGCAGCAGTTCGTTCGGTAAACCATCGATCGCCTGATTGGCGGTGGCATAGTTCTGCGAAAAGGGCACTGTGAATGGATTTTGGCCACCAGTAGCGTATTCGATGTAGTCCTCGAGGGGCAGGGGATTGGCAAATCGTCCGTAGGCTGCACGAACCACCGTGCCATATCTGCCATCAAAGGGCTGATATGCGATGCCGACCCGCGGCAGAAAGTTGAGATTGTAGTTCCTCATGAGGGTATTGGCAGGCAGTCCGGCTTGCGCGGCGGTCTCAAACTTGATACCGATATTCTCATCGTTAGTAATGATCGCCTGGGTCGTCCATCCTTCGGCAATGAGAGTTGAAATCGGAGCGCTCAGCACCTCGGCATCGTTCGCCTGGTCAAAGCCGGTCATCTTACCATCCTTGGTCCAGATTGCTGGATGAGCCTCATACCGGAGGCCGAGATTTAGCGTGACGTTTTTGCTTATGTGATAGTTGTCCTGGAAGTAGGCGTCCACTTCGTTGTCGTGATAGTGATTCCAGCCGCCATGCAGCCAAACCTGATACGAAGCTGCGGAGCCGAGGAAGAAGCTGGAATCGGCGTAGCCGGAATTCGCATACGCGGTGTAATTCGCACCCGTTGATGGGTTATACAATGCGGTTGGGTTGGGTCCGAAATTGAAAGTGTCTGCAGATTGCTGCGGATATTGCGCCATCCTCTCATGCCGATAGCGCCCGCCGAATAGCATCTGGTGATGTCCCCATGTCTTGGTCAGATTCTCATCGATACTGGATATGATCTGATTTTCCTTCGCCGTATTGGTTTGGCTGCTGCCAAGCTGGAAGATCATCCCGTTGATCAATGGGAAGCCTTGTTCTCCGAAGTTATTCGGCAGGTTGAGCTCTGACTCGTAATCCGTGGTCGGAGTAAGGGCCGAGGCGCCTGGCAGCTTTTTCTCACTGAACCACTGTTGGCTGGCAACGGTTTCGGCAAAGAAGGTGGGAGAAAAGACGTGCGTAAAGGAGAGGGTGCTGTAGTAACCATTGGTTGGATTGTTCAAATAGCCGGCCTGTGACACTGCAGCGCCAGCCGGGATATTGATACCGTTCGAGCTGTAGGCAAGGTTTTGTGGTCCGCTGGATATATTGGTGCCCTGCAGATTCTGGGTGTAACGCAGATAGGCGCGGTTCTTTTCGTTGAACTCATGATCCAGACGGACGGTCATCTGAGGCTCCAGATTCAACTCCGGAGTCTCCGCGGTGTAATTGCTTGTCACAAGGGGATTAGCCGTTGTGGTCGGCGGAGGTAACAGGTGGTAATACAGCTTGGCCACAGGAGACATTTCGTTGCTGGGGATGCTGTTCACATTCGAGCCGGTCTCGTTGTACTCCTGGGTGAAGGACTGACGGCAATAGAGGTTGTTGGTCGTCGAAGTGCTGCTGGGAACCGGGCACGCGGTGTTGTGGGTGGTTGTGGCAGGATCGTAGAGCGTCTGGAGGACACCACTGCTATTCACCAACCCGCTGAAGTTGCCCTGGCCCATGGATTGAGTGGGCCACGCGGTTAAAGTGGAAACCTCCTGAGCCAGGGAGAAGCGCTCGTAGGCGAAAAACCAGAAAGACTTGTCTTTCCCGTGATAGACATGGGGCAAAATAATTGGGCCCCCCGCAGAAGCGCCAAATTCATTCCGTACCAGGTGGGGGGCGGAATAGCTGGAGGGATTCTGCCTGGATTTGGCAATACCAATAGCGTTATTGCGTGCCGTCTCAAAGGCGGTGCCGTGCACTGCGTTGGTTCCAGACTTGGTAGTGATGATGGCCGTGGCGGGCGTCGCATACTCCGCGCCAGCGTTCAATGCTTCCATCCTGACTTCCTGGACGGAATCCGGATCGATAAGCTGGCTGCCGCCGCTGCCGTAATAAAGTCCTCCACGCAGATTGTCCTGCGTGGATACGCCGTCGACGGTGTAGATAACAGCCGATGGCATCAAGCCATCTATGTCTTTCCCACCGTTCTCCAACCCGGGCGTAGTTGTCGAGAGAAGGTTCGTGAGGAAGCGCCCGTTCATAGGCAGCTGGTTGATTCTTGCGTTTTCGAGTGTCGACGAAATGGAGCCGTTGTCGGTGGTGGTGAGCTGAACGGTATCCCCCGCTACGACGACCTGCTGCGTGACCGCGCCGGCGGTGAGAATGGGATTGATGACCGCATTTTGTGCCACCAGAAGCTCAATCGAGGTGGTGTAGGTCTTCATGCCTGGGACGGTGACGGTGACTTGATAGGTGCCTGTAAAGAGCTCCGGAACCTGGTAGAAGCCGACACTGTTGGACTTGGTGTCGGTCGCCACATTCGTGGCCTCGTTCACAACGTGGATCGAGGCCCCGGGAATGACACCGCCTGTCGACTCGGTGATCGTGCCCTGGATGGATCCGGCGCCGCTCTGCGCCACGAGAGTGCGTACACATGTCACGATTAGCAGCGCTCCGAAGGATGCAGCTGTAATCTTCTTCGTCCACCGCATCGACAAACCTCCATAAAATGCGCTTTGTATCCATTTCGGCTTCTTTGACGTCATCTTGTTCCTCCAAATTGTTCATCCAAAATCCATCCGGTAGTGTCTGGCTCGCCTCTCAAGTCTCTGAGGCAATGCAACTTGCCTCTTACTGGAAACGATTACAGCCAGATGCGATTTTCCCCATGCCGGACGACGCAGCCATTAGAGTCGTCCGAATGGGAACAAGTCAATATGATCAAGGAACCGTTTCGTAGTAGTCTTTTTGTACTAATTAGACCGACTCTCGCCGACTTCTTCTATCACCTTTAGCTTCGAAAGCGAGCAATCGAATGGCGCCAATTCGAGTTTTTATCGCCGAAGATCACCACGTCGTCCGCATGGGATTACAGGCGATGCTTCACGGGGAGCCTGACATGAAACTCGTGGGCACTGCTGCCTCTGCTGCGGAGGCCTTAAGCCTGCTGCCCAATCTCGAGGTTGATGTCCTGCTCACAGATTTGCGCTTACCCGACATGACGGGCGCAGCGCTGATTACGGAGCTGGCCAAAGTACGCCCTCAACTGCGCGCCGCCGTACTCAGCAACTACCACTCCAATGAAGATGTATTCAGCGCCGTTAAAGCCGGAGCAAGAGCTTACATTGTTAAGAGCGCCACAATGGAGCAGATCTTCGATGCCATCCGTACGGTGCACGCCGGTTCGCGATGGATCCCTCCGCACATAGCCCAGCAGTTGGCCGACCGTCTTTCACGCGCCCAGCTAAGCGCGCGGGAAGCGGAAATTTTACAGCTGGTTGCCCGGGGGATGCGGAATCGAGAGATTGGGGAGAAGCTTTTCATCAGCGAAAATACGGTTCGCAACCACATCTTGAGCCTTCTGCAGAAACTCGGCACAACGCACCGCACAGAGGCGGTCGCACTTGCCATTCAGCAGGGGTTGGTACGCTTGGAAGGCGACTAAGAGAGTGTTTCAGCGAAGCCGAAAATACATGCTCAGCCACTTCGAGATTGATACGCGACGCCGGTAGGGAGCAGTCACCGTCACTTTACAGCCGTGCCCGGGGCTTGTCGTTATCGCCAGGTCTGCACCGATTTCCCGGCAGCGGCGCATCATGGATTGCAAACCGAATCCAGGCTTGTGTGAATCCGCGACATATCCGGCGCCATTGTCTTCAATCGAGAGCGACGCCTGCCTGGCATGAAATTGCAGCGTCAGCTTGATCGATGTCGCCCGGGCATGTCGAAGCACGTTGCTGATCGCCTCGCGGCCAACGTGAAATAGAACATTGGTGATTGTGGGCGGCAACGTTCTCTCATCTCCTTCCCGGCAGAGAACGATAGGCAAACACTCGCCGCCCAACATCGAAAACGTGGAGCGTTCCAGCAGGGTCAGCAAGTCGCCATCATCGTCGTGGGTTTCCGGATGGAGCGCGGCGATGCTGGCACTTGCTTCCCGATGCGTCTCGGTTACCATTTCGCAGGCAACATCGAGCTGCTCCATGGCCCTGGCAGGAACCGTCTCTTCTTCGCGAAGCGATCGCCGGATGCTCTGCAAGTAGTAACCAACTCCTACAAAGCTCTGAGCAAGAGTGTCGTGCATCTCGTGAGCGAGGTGCTCTCGCTCCTGCATGATCGCCCGGTGTTTCGATCGTTCGAATTGGAGGAACGCGTGGAACAAAGCCAGTATGACCAAAAGGCACAATCCGAGGATGCGCACGAGCCTCCATCCACTCCACCATGGCGGCCCGGAGATTACCGATATATCCGAAGCCGAGGCAACCAGAATCGTGAAACTATCTGTTGGCGAGACCTCCGGGCTGAGGCTACAGATCCCGTGGACGCGAATCGTACTGCCTACAGTCCAGCCCCGCGAAACGTTGCCGAAGAGATCGCTTTCCAGCTTGACCGCAAAATCCTGCGCCGATTCCGCGAGTTCAAGAACAATGCCGCCATCGGCGCGCCTGGTTCGACTCTTTATGACACCCGTTACTTCCACAAGAGAGCCGGAGTGTGTTCCGCTGGCGGCCTCGGTGGGAGTAATGGAGATGGGTGAAAGCAATGTTCTTTCGCTCAGTAATTGCGTGCTCGATGCTGTAAAGACAGGGCTGAATCCCCCGGTTACGGCTCGGCCGATCACTTCAATGTCGTCGCCAATATTCAGTGATTCCGGATCCCGAGCCTGCAGCATGATTCCGCCGGTTTCATCCTGCAGATACACGGGTTCAGTAAAGGTGACTACACCGCGAAGCCGAACCCGCGCTCCGGAGTATCCGTTCGTCTGTAATGACTCCGCGGAGACGAGCGGAAGCTTTGTAACTCCTGAAGGGTCAATCAACATTGCCAGAAGGCCTGATGGGTAGTCGGGAAAATATTGCTCCCTCATGCGCGCATAATCGTCTTCGCGAATCGGATACTCCGGTTTTCCAACGCTCGTCCCATGTTCGAGGATTTGTTGCAGGTCGTCATGCGTCGCTGCGCTCACCTGCACGTTTTTCCATGCCCCGCTCGTGTCAGTGGACCGCAGCCCGATTTTGCCCCTTGCGATGCAGTCTCCCGTGGCATCCCGCATCGCCGCGTAGTTGGTTTGCCCGCTGCTCAGGTTGGTAGCCTCTGCGGCCATTTCGCATCCCACGATGACCACCTTCAGGCGATACCAGACGCCAACCTGGACGCCGTCAGTCACGGCGATCGGGCGAGCCTCAAGCCAGCTATGGTCGGCGCGCCCGATCACAATGGACGAATCGCCGGATCGAAGGCCCACATAGTATCCGCGATACGCGTCGATGCCGATTTCCGGGTCATTGACGCGCAACACGACGCCAATATCCCCGCCGTGAGCGCGAAGCATGAGATCGGAAACAATTTGATAGTCAGACCAATGCGAGGATCCGGTAATCAACTTGGCTCCTGGCTCGTCGGAGCGATTGATCATCTCATCTCGAACCACACGCCAGGACCCGCCCATCGGGGCCCATTCACCGGCCTGCCGTTTTGCGAAAGAATCGCGATAGGGGAGACGTGGATAATCTCTGAAGCGAAAAAGAACAAGGAAAATTGCAGCGGCTACAGCAACCGTGAGCGCGATCATCAGATATCGTGCGATGCGCGGCAGCTTCATTGGGGCTGCCATCTCATGGTAAGAAACCGCTGGTTCGATTCGTCGTCAATATTCGCCTGCGTAATCAGCTTCGGCTGAAGATAAGTTGTCTCTGAAGCATATTTTCCCGTCCGATCCGCCACGATATCTGAAACTGCCTTAGCGCCGATGCCGTGCATATCTTGAGCGACGATTGAGTCGATCTCGCCGTGTCGAAGCAATAGGAATAACTGAAGGCTCTGATCGTAGACGATCACATGAACTCTGTTTTGCAAATGCGCAGCTCGGATTGCCGCGACCGCTGCTTCCCCCGAATTTGCATTCAAAGCGACAATGGCATCGACGCGCGGATGCTCGTGCAGAATCTGCTCCGCACCTAATTCCAAATCACCGTATCCGAAAGGACCGGCCGTCTGGTCGTCCACATGAATGCCCGGAGAATCCCGATGCAAGACCGCTTCCACATCTTGAAATCGTTCAATGCTGCCGGGATGCAGCGGATCGAGCCCGAGAAGAGCCACTTCGCCCTGACCATTCAACAGATGGTTAAGGCGCTGCGACACGAGGACGGCACTCGTCTTAGTGTCTTCCAGCACAAAATATAGGTGCGCAGACGGAGCCACGCGAACCGGACTGACAAGAATGACTACGGGAATGCGATTCGACAGCGCCTCCCGAATGGCTGTGTTCGCCGCAAATGGGCTGACGGGATTGACAGCGATTCCATAACTTCTGGCGCGCGCCGAGGACTCAATCAAGTCAATTTGCCTTTGCACGTCCCAGTTACTCGGGCCGTTCCAGTAAATATCTACATTTGCTTTACTGGCTGCTTCAGTCAAACCGACACGCTCACAGAGAGAATTCATCTCAAAATGACTCATGATGGTGCTGATCCGTTGTGGCGTATGATTTCGGCCACAGCCAGGGGTCAGCACGCTTGCCGCCAATAACGCAAGTCCCAGGGAAACGCTTCCGAATTTCACGGTTTGCTCACTGCACGAGAAAGATGACCTGATTCTCAGGGTAGCGCCCTGTCTCAACTCTTGCATTGCGGGAACGCAGTGATTCTCAGTTTCGCGGCGGCGTAAGGAATCAACGTGATGGCTTCCTCCGTTTCGTTCGCCACAACCGGACTCTGCGGCAGCGGATTAGCGACGCCATCTTCAGCGCGCCAGTTATCGAGCTTGCGTGCTTTCACGCCGAGCGTGACAGGCGCATGGCTGCGCGTGAATGCTCCCTCGCTAACGTCCGACTCTGCAACGGAAACGCTCTTTGCGGGAGTCCCGGAGTCGATTTTAAGCGTATAGTTCCACTGGCTCGCCGGAAAGACTTGCCAATCGGCTGTCATGCCGCGATCCCGAAGCTTCACCCAGTTCTCGCCAATCCCGTAAGAGAAGACCAGCGGTCCGCGCTCGACAGCGATGGAGTCGTTGAACCATCGCGAGATCCGCGGCTGCATGAGGAAGACCATCTCAACTTTGTCGCCGCGCGTCCAAACGCGTTCGATCTGCGCGAATGAATTCGCGGTCGGCGCCGGCATCGTTTTGCCATTTACCTGGATTGCCGTTCCTGCGGCCCAAGCCGGAATGCGCAGATGAAGGGGAAACCTCACGGGCGCTGCCGGATTCACCGTGAACCGGACGGTGCCGCGGAATGGGTAGTCGGTTTCTTCAACGACATGAATTGCTGTGCCGCCCAATGATGTGCGGACCTCGCATGGCGCATAAGCGGCTGCAACAAGGCCAGGGGTACCTTGCACCGAATCGCTCGTGCTCGCCATAAATAATGCCGCAGCGAATTTCGGCCAGCCCTGGTGGAAGTTCGCAGTGCAACAGCCGAAGTTCGGCTCCAGTCCGTACAGGTTCGACTCCGGGCCGTCCGTGGTCCAGGGCTTATGATGCAGGCTGCACTCCACCTGATTCGGTTCCTGGTTGTATTGGTGTGCCCACATATCATCCGTAAATGTGCCGGGCAACGCGTTGAAAGCAAGCCGTTCCAGGCGATCGCCGAGCGATGGATCGCCAGTGATCGCCAGCGAGTTCTCCAGCGAAAACATATACTCGACCACCGAACACAACTCCGAGCCCTGAGACGGGTTCGGGCCGGCGAGATGTTCATCGCACGAGAACATTCCGTTGGGAAGGCCGTGATATTTCTCCAGTTCCAGAATCATGTGCATCGAAGCCTGCCGGTCAGCGTCAGCGCCGCTCACCTGCGACCACACCGCGCCAGCCTTCACTGCCTGCGCGTTATTCACGCCATGCGTTGCCAGCGCGAGATCTTTGAGCCCTCCGCCATTGTTTAGTTTCAGGAGCTCCCGCGTGACCGGTTCGGTGTAGGGGAAATTCTGAAATTCCGCTATCCAGTCGTATCCCTGCTTGCGAAGAAGTTGCGCGAGGTCCAGCAGGTAAGGTTCGCCGCTCCGGCGATACAGCCACAGCACGCTAAGCACTGCGTCCTGCCAGCGGAATCGCCCCCAATCGCGCAGCGGACGCGTGGGAAGTTCCGCGAGCTGATACCTGAAGTACTTATCCATCACGGGAATCACCCGCGTGTCGCCAGTCAGCTCCTGGTACTGAATGAGAGCTTTGAGCATCACGATGCGCGGCCACCAGTCGTTGTTCGACGCCGGTCCAATCATTCCATTGGGCGCCTGATGTTCCAGAGTCCAATCGATAAAGCGCTGGGCCGTGGCCTTCAGGTGATCATCCTCCAGCAGATAAGCCAGCGGCAGCAATCCGTCGAGATAATACGGACCTCGCTCCCACGACTCGCCTGTTCCACCCAACCAACCGCTGTTCGATCCCACATCGGCCCAGGTTTCACCCAGGTGCCCACTGAGGCCATTGGCCTGAATGCGCAGTTGGTTTTTCAACCAGCCGCTGGGCCGGATTGATCCAAGCTGAAGAAAATCAAACGACCCTGGGGTTGATGATTCGCCACCGGTTTTGAATCTTCGGCCGCCTGCGCGGCCGCGGAGATGCACGTGCCGGCAAATACGCGATAGAGGGGCAGGCATGACGCCAGGCTTGCAAAGCTCAGCTGGCTCAAGAATCTACGGCGCGCAGAGTGGAATCTCATGTCGTTTGCTCCTTCACATTCACCCACAGTCCGCTCGGCGCCCGATGTCGCCACTCCATCCGAAAACCCGACAGTCCTGAATGAGTCGCCAGCCCACCAATCAACGAATTGCTCAGCCCCGATTATCCGTCCTCCCTGTGAGGTAATGCATCTGGGCATCCTGTTGTCCCAGCCGAACCGCTGGCGGCGCGTCGAAGCAATTCTATCCTTCATCGAGCGCTTCACCGTTTCCAGTTCACGGGAAAAGGCTCAGGTTAACGCAGTCCGCCATAGCTAGATATCCAGCGTCGTTCGGATGAAGATGATCGCCACTATCGTATTTGGCGAGAATCCGGGCTGGATGGTCGGGATCTCGAATCGCAAGATCGAAATCAATGACGCCATCGATTTCTTTCGAATTGCGTACCCAATCATTAAACTCTAGTCGCGTTCGTTCCCATTGAGGATCTTGAGGGCGGTTGGTGACCGAATGCTCAAATGGAGTAATTGTCGCGACGATAAATTTCATGTGGCGCCGTCGGGCAACCTTCTCCATGGCTTTGAAACCCTCGATGAGTTGTTGTGCAGTAACAGATTCGGTGATGGGAATCGACTCAGAACCAGGCAGACGTATATCGTTTCCTCCCTCGAAGGCGATTACATATCTCACACCCGGCTGGGCAAGCACGTCCCGAGCGAAGCGTGCGACAGCAGCTTCGCCGGGAATCGCCGCGCCGTCCCCGCGACCATCATGCAGCACGCGATTGCCGGAAATGCCTAAATTGATAACCGACTGCGCTGCATCCCCTCGCTCCGCCGAGAGGCGGCGGAACAAATCATCCGTCCAGCGGCGATTCTGATTGGGGGTTGAGCGCACGCCGTCCGTCGTCGACGATCCGATTGCAGCAATGGCATATGGCACAATGGCTGTTTCGACGTCCACGCCCATCAAAACCAGCCTCAGCGAGGATTCGGACGAGTCGCTCAATGAGGGAGCCAACGCCTGATCACCAACAGCGGTATAGGAAGTTTGGAGGGCAATGTAATGTATGGCCGGCGCCACTATATCGCCGACAACGTAAAAACTGACAGCAAGGTCGCTCTCCCGCGCCAGCTTCAGGTTTGCAGCATCTGTTGTGACCGTCTGCCCTGGCGGAATGGTGATAACCGGGTTGCCACGAACAGTCAACGTGCGCCGGCTTAGCGGATCGATTGTCCCATCTGTCAGCGGGATCGCCAGATTGACGGAACGCAGAATGAGGGGCTCTTTACCGAAAGTATTGGATAAGCGGGCGCGAACTGCTTCGCCGCCAGCGGTCAAGTGCACGATCTCCCGTACAGTCTTGTTGTGAAATTTCAACTGCTCACGACGAGATCCCACCAGAGGAGGCCCGCAAACGGCAGCTGCCCAGGAAGCCACCCAATGAGGAGTTGGGGGTTGCGCGATTCCACCACAACTGAAAGCGAAGGCGAATGATCCTGTGAGCAATATTGTCGAAATGATCGCGGGGCGCGAAATGAAGGTTCCCAAACCGCATCGATGCCTTCGCTGCATCGTCGAGCTCTGAGAGTCGGTGAACAACCTCTCGAATTTCTGTGAAAATGACATTGGGAAGCAACGTCCCTCTAAGCAACCAGCACTCGAATGGTCGAAATCATACGTATGCAACCGGGTGGGGAGCAATAGTGACGAACTCATATTTCAGATTAGTAGAAAAGCACCGATTGCATGGAAAACTTGGTCTTTACGCGCGTTTCTGCTTGACAGTGCCAAGCCCGTTCCGTATTCATAGCTTCGCTGGCAGTCGTTTTGTGGCGCGCATTTTCGCTCAATATTCGGCGCTCGCATTGTAAATCGCGCATTCAGTGATATGACAAATAGGTCTCAGGTTTCGCGGCGCTTGTTTCTTCGAGGAGCTGCCGCTGCGGGTGCGGGCAGTGCCATATCTCCAATAATGTGCCCAGCATCATCCATCGCCCAGGGGCTCGCGAGCAACGCTTCCCACGTGTCCTCATCCGCGAGAGGATGGGCGATTCCGAGGCCGATGTTCTGGAGCTTCGATAACAAGGACCCGCGTATAAACATGGCGGGATACTCTCTTAGCTTCCAAGTCTTCACTTCAGGAACAAACGAGAACACCTACAGTCTGGACGCTAAGAGCATAGTCACGAAACAACAGGGGAATCAGTGGACAATCGATGCTCCAAAACTCTCTTGGCCCGGACAGCAGATGACTGCGCCGGGAACACTCCACGCCGATGCAATACTTAGCGGAGACACCGTGCTTCTTCGTATTGAAGCCACGGCCCCGGAACCAATTCGCGCCATCAAAGCAACCATTTATGGCCTCCTTTTCGGGGAGGCTGCACAAACCGGTTGGCAGGTCACGCCAACTTTTGAACCAGTAACAAAAGAAGCGGTACTTTACAGCTATCCCTCATACACCGCGGGTATGCCGGTCTGGTTTCTTGGGCAGCGCGATCAAGGTATATCATTCTCGTCCCTGGACACGACTCTTGCTTCCAAGCGCTTTTGCGCGGCTTTACGCGATGACAGTGTGCAGATCCAGTTGATCGTGGAACCAGAAGCCCGGAAGCTCGGTACCACTTTTTCTGCGCCTACGTGGAAACTTACGCGCCATACGACTTTGGAAACTGCCATTCTGGAGCGAGAACAACTCTTGGAAGAAGCTACCGGACTCTTACCGTGGACGGTCCGGAAGGATGTCGCACCTTGGGTCCGCAAAGTCTCCCTCGTGGTGACTTTGCACGGAATGCACTGGAGCGGTTTCATTTTCAACGACTATGACAAAATGTCGCAACTCGTCAATTGGGTGACTGACCGAATTCCTGGGGAACAGGTCTTGTTTTTCATTGCGGGCTGGGAGGGTCGGTATTACCGACAGTACGGTGATAGCAAACCCAATGACCTGATGGGCGGAGCCGATGGTCTCAGCCGGCTTGTCCGCAATATCCACACACGAGGAGCGCACGTTATGGCAATGTTCGCCGGCAATGCTGCGGGGCCTAGCACGCCTGGCCTCCCCGAGCTGATAGGGACATCAAGCTTCCATGCCCTTCCTGGTGCCCTGAACTACGATCTTATGCGGGGATACAAGGTGGATTGGGCAGAGATAAGAGCGGGTGCAGGCGGGGGAGGAGGTTGGCTCAACCCCGGTGCGGCCGGGTGGCGTGATCACCTTGTGCAACAAGTAAGTGGGCTGAATGCGCAATTCGGTTTCGATGGAAATTTTTTCGACACACAACCTAACACCGACAATGATTTCAGAAACAACCCTCTTGAAGGACTACGTATGTTATCGGAACGTCTCCGCGAGGAACGCCCAGAACTGCTGTTAGCTACTGAATCATGGCTCGACTTGTCACTTGGATTCATTCCTTGCTCGCAGACCCTCGATGGCCCAGGGCACTGGAGCGCAAAATATCAGCGGAGGTTCGCCCACGTATCGCTCGGCGAGCCGAGTCGCGGCTCGACCGGAGTGCACGAAGTTGGCCACGTCGACTATAACCTCGATGATTTACTTGATTCATTCGATTGGCCGACTCTGGCAATTGTTGATGGAACGATCGACGCAGCTCCTGCAAGAGCACAGGCAGTAATCTCGGCTGCAAGGATAAGGAGTCACGCTAAAGGGGAATAACCGGCGGAATTAAACGGCATACTGCTCACGGTTAACTCATCTTGGCCTCCGGTTGCCTCGACCAAGGTGCACAAAGTTCCGGAACTCGTCGGACACTCATTTGACGTGGCCATAAGAGAGGCCCGACGGTTTTGATCCAATTAGAAGGTAAACCGCTCCGGGAGCTGTATCTGTCGGGGGGCGTTATGCGAAGTAAGCATGTGTTCCAATCCTGTCGAATCGGGGTTGTTATTTCCTCGAACATTCGGGACATTGAAGGCATCTACATTGACACGTAGGCTCATTATCGTTATAGGTCCACCGCCAGAAGGTTGTTGATAGGTCACTCTTGGCGCGAAATATGAGCGCACCGATCAATGAGGACAACCTTCGCTCGCTCCGACTTGAGCGTACGCGGGCTGACCGTGCTGTCCGGGGAAATTGACGATTTGCATTGGCCCTCGCAGCGCCCCATTTCTCGGCGCCGCTAACTATGGATTTCGCCATTCGTCCGGCCGCCCGCGATTCGTATAGCGGACTCGCTCGACATGGATCGCCGCACTCGGCGCGATTTCGCGTGCGCGATCTATCGCCTCGCGCTGACTCGGCTCAACCGCACTGGCACGCTCGGAACCAGGCCGCCGCACAGCATAGTCGCCTGCCAGCCTTCGCTCTACATAAATCTCACGCTTTGCCATACCAAATGACCCTCCTAGATTCTTCCCTTCAGCCACCTACGAGCACCCACTCGTCGACCCGCAGCTCATGCAGCGGTAGCAGCTTCCGTTCCGCACCATGATCGCGCCGCACACATTGCAGCTCGGCGCATCGCCCATGTCGTACATGCCGCGCATCGCGTCGGACGCGTGATACAGTCCCCTGTCTTGCATCGCCGGTGGCCGCACCGCCGCTGCCGAAGCCTGCCGCGGCTGCATCTCGGGCGCGATTCCGCCGCCCGATGCCGGGCCGCCCGAAGTTGCGGGATTGGATGCGCTCGTCGCCATCTGCCCGCTCGTCGCCATCTGGTTTAGCCGCTTCGCGACCTCCTCGGCCAGCCGCGCGATGCTCTGCTGCGGGGCTGCGGGGGCGTCTTCGTCGGCATCGCTTTCACCGAGCATGGTGCGCGGCTCAGGCAGCTGTTGCTGCTTGGGAGCGAGTCCCGCAAAGAGCGCCAACTGTTCACCGGACAGAAAGCGCAGGCTCAGCCATCGGAACATGTAATCCATCAGGCTCTTCGCGTAGCCGATCTGCTCATTGCCCGTCCAGCCCGAGGGCTCAAAGCGCGTGTGCGCAAACTTCTCGCACAACACCTTCAGCGGCACTCCATGCTGTAGCGCAAGCGAAACCGAAGTGGCAAAGGCGTCCATGAGCCCCGAGACAGTGGAACCTTCCTTGGCCATGCGGATGAAAATTTCGCCAGGCTGCTGGTCAGGGTAGAGGCCTACGGTGATGTAGCCCTCATGCCCGGCGATGTTGAACTTGTGCGTGATGGAGGCGCGCTCCTCCTGCAGGCGATGGCGCACCGCGCGCGGCGGCCCGTTCAGGTCCTGATCCCCTTTTCGCTCCCCCGCCAGCTCCACCGTCTTCGCTGCGGGAGCGGGCGTCAGCACCGGCACCGCTGCAGCCGCCGCAATCTCCTCCAGCGCCTTCTGGAATGCCGCGGCAATCGCTTGCAGTTGCTTGGCGCTCACTTCCACTTTGTCTGCGCTGTGTGCTTCGAGCGCCTTCAAGTCGGCCTCGGCCGCCGGCTGCGACGCGGCAAGGTGGCTCATGATCCGCGTTCCCACCGCATCCAGCACGGAAGGCTCCTTCTTCGTCTCCATGCTGGTGTTCAGTGGCTGCGTGCCTTTCGAGCCGTCGCGATAGATGGCCACAGCTTTGATGCCCTGGCGCCAGCTCTCGGCGTAAGCCTCGGCCACATCCTCCACCGTCGCTTCGTGCGGCAGGTTCACCGTCTTTGAAATCGCGCCCGAAAGGAACGGCTGCGTCGCCGCCATCATCTTGATGTGGCCCATGTAATGGATTGACCGCGTTCCCTTCGCCGGTTTAAAGCTGCAATCGAACACCGCCAGGTGCTCCGCCCGGATGCCCGGCGCGCCCTCGATCGTGCCCGTCGCGTCGATGTAGCTCACGATCGCGTTCACGTCGTCATGCGAGTAGCCAAGCTTGAATAGCGCCGCAGGCACGGTGTTGTTCACGATCTTGATCATGCCGCCGCCGACCAGCTTCTTGTACTTCACCAGCGCCAGATCCGGCTCCACGCCGGTCGTGTCGCAATCCATCATGAAGCCGATCGTTCCCGTCGGCGCCAGCACCGTCACCTGCGAGTTGCGGAAACCGCACCGCTCGCCATAGAGCAGCGCCATGTCCCAGCACTCGCGGCTCGCGTCAATCAGCGAGTCGAGCTGCGGCACGCGGAACGGCTCACCGGTCGTGCGCGACTTGCCGATGTTGTTCACTTCTGCACGGTGCATCCGGATCACGTCAAGAAACGGCTCGCGGTTCACGTAGAAACCCGGGCAGGCTCCGCCCTGGTGCTCTACGGATGCGGTAAGCGGCGTAGCCGAAGCCAGCGGCGGGCAGGTCGCTGCGATCACCGCCGATTGCAGATACGCCTGTCCGCACATGATCGCCGTCATCGCGCCCGCCAGGTCGCGTCCAGCTTCCGAGTCATACGGCAATCCGAACGCCATCAGCAGCGCGCCCAGGTTCGCGTAGCCCAACCCCAGCGGCCGGTAGTCGTGCGAATTGCGCGCGATCGACTCCGTTGGGTAACCGGAGTTGTCCACCAGGATCTCCATAGCCGTGATCAGCACCGAAATCGCGTGCCGGTAAGCCGGAATATCGAACGTGCCCGCAGGAGTCACAAACCGCAGCAGGTTCAGGCTGGCCAGATTGCACGCCGAGTTGTCCAGGAACATGTACTCCGAGCAGGGATTCGACGCGTTGATGCGCGCCGTGTTCTTGCTCGTGTGCCACTTGTTGATCGTCGTATCGAACTGCATGCCCGGATCGCCGCAAATCCACGTGGACTCGGCGATCTTGTGCATGATGTCGCGCGCCTTGAAGGTTTTCACCGGCTCGTGGCCCTTCACCGTATAGGTGGTGAAGTCGCCATCGGCTTCGTACGCACGCATAAACTCGTCACTGACCCGTACAGAATTGTTCGCGTTCTGGAAGAAGATCGACGAAAACGCTTCGGAGTCCGGACCGCTGCCGTCGTACCCGGCCTTGATCAGCGTGAACGCCTTCGCCTCTTCCTTCGATTTGCACTCGATAAACTCGACGATGTCCGGATGATCGACGTTGAGGATCACCATCTTCGCCGCGCGCCGCGTCTTGCCGCCGCTCTTGATCACACCGGCAAAGGCATCGAATCCGCGCATGAAGCTCAGCGGGCCTGAGGCCTGGCCGCCGCCCGAAAGCTGCTCCATCGATCCGCGCAGCGACGACAGATTTGTTCCCGTTCCCGAGCCCCACTTGAAGAGCATTCCTTCGGTCTTAGCCAGCGTCAGGATCGAGTCCAGCGAGTCGTCGACCGCATTGATGAAGCAGGCCGAGCACTGCGGATTCCTGTAGCCCGTCGCCGAGTACTGCACTCCGCCCGTCACCGGATCCCAGTGCCAGTTCTGTCCGTCCGCCTCCGGCTCCAGCCGGTCGCAGCCCACGTTGAACCATACCGGCGAATTGAACGCCGCCTTCTGCGTCAGCAGCATGTACACCAACTCATCGTGAAAGATGGCCGCATCCACCGGCGTCGCGAAGTATCCGCCGGTAACGCCCCAGTCGCGCACCGTCTCGGCCACGCGGGCCACCAGCTGCCGCGCCCCCGTCTCGCGCTCCGGCGTGTCGAGCTGCCCGTGAAGATACTTCGAGGCCACAATGTTGGTCGCCGTCATCGACCAGTCCACCGGAACTTCCACGTCCTTCTGCTCGAAGATCGTGTTGCCCTTGGTGTCGGTGATCGAGGCCGTGCGCCGCTCCCATTGCACCTCGTCATAAGGCGAAACTCCCTCGCGTGAAAAACGGCGGGCAAATGTGAGCCCCTCGCGCGTCTGCGCGGCGGCCGGGAATGCGGCGGTCGAAGTCTTAAGCTGGGCCTCGTTCATTTGAAAAAACCTCTCAGTCGTAAATATCGGTGCAAAGACGGGTAAAAGGGCCATCCTCCTGGCGCACGCGCCCGGCGGTTATCTGGAACTGACGGCAAAACGGGGGTGAAGAATCCAGCGGTCGACGGTGCTCACTGGATGTCCGGCGTGTACCTACACCGTTTCTTTACGGTCCGTTGCTGAAGCGGTTCTTCGCTTGACTGCGCTTTCGGCTCCGCCTCGGCTTTGTAGAAAAAAGCCGCCCGACGGGCACCCGGGCCACAGTGCAATTATGAACCTGCTATGAAGCCGCAGATGAAAAAGTAGCGCTGTCTATGGTGCATGTCAAGACCAAACCACAACATCTAGTGTTTTCATCACATTCGCAGCATCCACTTGCTAAACCCCGCCAAACGCCTGTGGAAAGCTGCGCAAAGTCAAGAAGAACGCGGCTTCGGATCATCCAAAACCCGGAGAAACTCGGTAAATCGCGGCGTTCCGTCGGCCCTCAATCCGCATTCCAGCCTATGCCCGCACTGACCCGCGCACAAGGCGCAAAAACAGTGCAGATTGCGCGTTTTGAATGTGCAGAAGTGGACAAATGGGAAGGAATCGGAGTCGCGATCCAGGAGGTCCCGCGGGGGTCCTCTGCTGAGACCCTAATTCCCGCTCGGCATCGTATGGACCACGTTCATTTTGGTCTTGCCATTCTCCGAGTTCATCATCATCGTCACCGTATTGTTTCCGGATCCCGCGCTCAGGATCGTCTCGTCGCCGAGTCCCAGCACGCTCACCTGGTTGCCCAACTGATTCTGGTAGTACCCCGCCACCGTGCTCGGCGAATCGCTCGTCCAAAGTGTCGCCTGCACCACCCGCGTGGCCCCGTTAACAATGATCGACATCCCACTCGGGTCGAGCGTCGAGCCCGGATACAGCGGCAACCCCAGATCGCCCGCACTGATCGTGGTACCCGATGTTGTCGCCGAAGTTGAAGCCGCCGGAGCGGTGGAAGCAGGGGTTGACGAAGTCGCGGCAGGCGCCGCCTGAGTCTGCGCCACTTGCGCCTTGTGGTTGAGCACCATGCCTAGCACCAGCAATCCAACGAAGGCCAAAACGATGAACCCAACAACCCCGAGCGCAATCTTGAGCGCCCAATGCATCTTCTTCTTCACCTTGGGATAGGCAGAAGGAGCCGGAATGGCTGCGCCTAAAGGAGTCACCGCGCCGGCCACCACTGGCGCCCCACAAACCGTACAGAATTGCGCACCGGGTTGAAGTTCGGCACCACATTTCGCGCAAGCGCCCGCCATTGGAATCCTCCTGAATAACCCGCCCACCGACAGGCTCTGCGAATGAGAGAGCAGTATATGCCACGCAAGCGGCGGCATAGCCTAGGAACCAACCGTCGCCAGGGCGCGGGTCGCTAGGAAGCAGTCATCTGATAGGACCCGAGCGACCGGATGTTGTAAGCCTGTCGCCGTCAGGCCCGGACTCAAAGCTTTCCGGCATACAAAAACGGCTATGCCGCCAAAGCAACCTCGCCGCGCAGGTGCGTATCTATCCACTAAGCCGCCGCGAGGCGAATCGCGAGACGAATCGCGCCCTGAGCCGTGAGACGAGTCGCGATCGAACTCCTGGGTGAACGGATTTTCCCGTTGTTGCGCCCCCCGCGCCCAAGGGTTCCCGGGCCTTGCTCTTTAGCCTGTTTGCCGAATCGTTTGGCCGAATCGATTTCGTGTAGAAGCCCTGGTTCGTGTAGAAGACCGTTTAGAAGTCCCTGGTATGAAGCCTGGTGCTCCGGAGACAGCTCTCCGGATGTGAGCCCATTTCGAACCAGTAAACAGGAGGGATGCAATGCATCTGGATCTGAATTCACTGGGTCTAAATTCAATTGACCCGAAAATCATCATCGGCGCGGTTATCGTCCTCGTCATCGCACTGGTTGCCATCGCTCTCGCGGTGCACCAACGCAGAAAGAAAACCGCAAAGCTGCGCAGCCATTTTGGCTCCGAATACGATCGTGCCGTTCTGGCGCATGGCTCCCGGCAAAAGGCGGAGTCGCAACTGGCCGAGCTCGAGACCCGCGTGAAAGACCTCAAGCTGCGCGACCTCACCATCGCCGAGCACGATAAATTCCTTGCCGAGTGGCAGGCTGCGCAGGCGCGTTTTGTGGACTTTCCCCGCAGCGCCGTAACCGAAGCCGATGAGCTGGTCGCCAACCTCATGGTCGCGCGCGGCTATCCGGTAAGCAACTTCGATCGGCGTGCCGCGGATATCTCGGTGAACCATCCGCGCCTTGTGCAGAACTATCGCTTCGCGCATGCCGTCGTGGTGCGGCCCGCAGGCGCAGACGCAACCACCGAAGAGCTGCGCGCCGCCATGCTGCATTTCCGCACTCTCTTTGACGAGCTGCTGATAGCGCAGACCGCGGGCGAAGTCAGAGCGGCCTAGCTGCAGTGCGTCCATCACAGCTTGCGGGTCGTCGCGAGTCGCACGCAGCCCGCATCGCATCCTGTGCCTACTTACTGCGCAACAACAAAACAGATCGGCAGTCCAGATGACTCCACTGGACTGCCGATTTTCTGTCGAACGATCCAGGCGCGCGGAATCACTCTTTAGATTTCGCGACGCCGAGAATCAATTCCCCACTTTCGAATCGATCTTCATCCCGTAGAACGATTTGTGCACGAAGAATACCGACACCAGGAAGAACGCAATTGCCAGCACATGCGTAAGCATTGGATTGTCCGAACTGAGTGTCACTGCAAGCTCGACAGCAAGTAATCCGAACAAGGTCGTGAACTTGATAATCGGGTTCATCGCCACCGAGGAGGTGTCTTTGAACGGATCGCCGACCGTGTCCCCGATCACGGTTGCATCGTGCAGAGGTGTCCCTTTCTGTTTTAGGTCGATCTCTACGATTTTCTTCGCATTGTCCCAGGCGCCGCCGGCATTGGCCATGAAGATCGCCTGGTATAAGCCGAAGATCGCAATCGAGAACAGGTAGCCGATAAACAAGAACGGCTCCATGAATGCGAACGCAAGGGTAGCGAAGAAGACAGCGAGAAAGATGTTGAACATGCCCTTCTGCGCGTACTTTGTGCAGATCTCCACCACCTTTTTGCTGTCGCTGACCGATGCCTTCTCCACGCCTTCCAGTCTGATGTTGGCCTTGATGAACTCAACCGCCCGGTAAGCGCCCGTTGTGACCGCCTGCGTCGATGCGCCCGTGAACCAGTAGATTACTGCCCCGCCGCAGATCAACCCCAGCATGAATGGCGCGTGCAGCAGAGAGAGGTTCTGCACGTCGTGAGTCAGTCCGCCGGTCAGGGCCATGATGATCGAGAAAGTCATCGTGGTTGCGCCGACGACGGCTGTACCGATCAGTACCGGCTTTGCCGACGCTTTGAATGTATTGCCGGCTCCATCGTTCTCCTCCAGCAGGTGTTTCGCGCGTTCGAACTTCACGTCGATGTTGAAGTCCTTCTTCAGCTCCGCTTCGATGCCGGGAACGTTTTCGATCAGCGACAGCTCGTAGACGGATTGGGCATTGTCGGTAACCGGCCCGTAGGAATCCACTGCGATTGTGACCGGCCCCATGCCCAGGAAGCCAAACGCGACGAGGCCGAAGGCGAAGACCGCTGGAGCGAGCATCTGGTCCGCCATGGACTGGCCCAAACTGAAGTAATAGCCCATCCCCATGAGCGCGACCATGCTCAATCCGATCCAGTAGGCCGAAAAATTGCCGGCCACGAATCCGGACAGAATCCCCAGTGAAGCTCCGCCCTCCTGCGCCGATTTCACAACCTCCTTCACGTGGCTCGACTTGGTTGACGTGAAAACCTTAACTAACTCTGGAATAATCGCGCCCGCCAGAGTTCCGCACGAGATGATCGACGCCAGCTTCCACCACAGCGTTCCGTCGCCGAGCGTGGGAATCATCTCGTACGTGACGGCGTACGTCACGATGATGGAAATTATGGACGTAATCCATACCAGCGAGGTCAATGGCGTCTCAAAGTCCATGTCGTCGGATGTCGCATATTTCGCGTGAGCGATTGCGCCGTTGAGAAAGTATGCAAGGGCGCTCGATACCAGCATCGCCACGCGCATCACAAAGATCCATACCAGTAGTTGCGCTTGAATCTCGGGAGTCTTGACGGCCAGCAGAATGAATGTGATCAAGGCCACGCCGGTGACGCCGTAGGTTTCAAAGCCGTCCGCGCTCGGGCCCACCGAGTCGCCCGCGTTGTCACCCGTACAGTCCGCGATCACGCCCGGGTTCCGCGCATCGTCTTCCTTGATCTTGAAGACGATCTTCATCAGGTCGGCGCCAATGTCGGCGATCTTCGTGAAGATCCCGCCGGCAATACGCAATGCCGCGGCGCCCAGGCTCTCGCCAATCGCGAAACCGATAAAGCACGGCCCCGCATAATCGCGTGGGATGAACAAGAGAATAAACAGCATGATGAGCAGTTCGACCGAGATCAGCAACATGCCGATGCTCATGCCCGCCTTCAGAGGAATCGCAAAAAGTTTATACGGTTTACCTGTCAATCCCGCGAATGCCGTCCGGGAGTTCGCAAATGTGTTCACGCGAATTCCGAACCACGCCACCCCGTAGCTGCCCGCGATGCCGATGAGCGAGAACAATAAAATGACCGGCAACGTAACCGCAATCGGTTTTCCCGGCACCGGCGCCAGATAGCCGAAGTACAGCGCGATAATGACCGCGATAAATGCCCACAGCAGAACAATGAACTTGAGTTGCGTCACAAGGTATGTTTTGCACGTCTCATAGATCAGGTCGGAAATTTCGAGCATGGTGCGGTGAACCGGAAGGTTCTTCAACTGTACGTAGATCGCCAGGCCGAACAACATTCCGCCGACGCAGAACAGCAATCCCCACGTCAGAAGGGCATGTCCGTTCATACCGAAAAAATTAACGGTCGACAGATCCGGAAGCGTCAGGTTGGCTTCGCCTCCACCGGTCTGTTCTGGTTGCCCATACGCCAACGCGGGCAGCATCAGTGCCGCCAGCGCCGCCGCAATCTTGTAGGGCCGCCGCGACAGAGCCTCAGCCCCGTGCTTCACCGCATCCCAAATCGTCTCTTTCTCGCGTGTGCCGAAGTCCAAACCGATGACCTGGCGCGCAAACTTCACTGCGATAATGAGCGGCAACACGCTCCCACCAAGAAACAACTCTACCCAGTTGGCTACAGTCACATTTCCTCCGATTTTAGTTAGTTAAAGCCGGGTTCGCTCGGCGCACCCGCGCCTCGAAACGCCAGCCATTTGCCACGGGGAAGCCTATCATCCGTATACACGGCTGTCGAGTGATGCCAGTCACCCTGCGTTCCGGGCACGCTGCCGGCTTCCCAGGCGACACTGTAATTGAATAGCAGTTTCATCATGGGATTACTAATTCGGAAGGACAAACTAAATGACCAATTCCAAATCTCTGCCGGTCGCCAAGGCCGCCGGCTCCAGCCGCATCAGTGGGCGCAACCAGCTGTTCGGCACGGTAACCGGAGTCACCATCGACGGTTTGCTGGCCAAGGTCGTTCTCGCCGTCGGCGATCAGCGCGTCACGGCAATCATCACCTCCGATGCCGCGCGCGAAATGAAGCTGAAAAAAGGCGACACCGCCGCCGCGCTCATCAAGGCCACCGAGGTCATGATCGTGCGGCCATAAAGCATTTCTCCTTCTGCCAGACGCCGAAGCGACAACGGCCAAGTGGCAATTTCGATCCGGGGTCCCCGGCGACAGGTCTTTGTCGACGGGGTGGAACTCCGGGGTCCCCGGCGACAGGTCTTTGTCGACGGAGTGGGAGAAATTGCCACTCTGCACAACTCCAGAAAGGGCTATATCTGAAGGAGAAATGCTTTTAATTCCGTCTTGAGGAATCGCTAGCCCCAGCTCCCTTATAAATCCGACAACAACTTCGCCCCGACAGTCTCCCTACTCCCTACTCCCTACTCCCTATTCCCTACTCCCCTGCCTTATTCAATCAAGACGTCGATCTTGTCTCCCGGCAGCACAATCTTCAGGTTCTCCGCGCCGGGGTTGCGCTCCTCGCCGTTCGGCAGCGGATGCAGCTTGAAAAGCACCAGCAAATTGCGGTCCGGATCGTCGAACGCGCTGAAGCCCGCTACCTGCTCCACGGAAAAATGCGCATGCAGATCTTCCAGCGTACCCGGATCGAGATCGTTCCAGGCCGCATACCACCCCGGCTGGTAGTCGGCGATCTTCGGAGCCAGATCTTCGGTGCCAAAGTCATCGCACAGCGTGGGCAGATGCGTGATGAGCGTGATCTCGTCGCCGCTGATCGACACCATCAGCCGTTTTCCGTTCGGATGCGTATCGATATACTGCGTCAGCGCCGCCGCCGCGTTCACAAACGTATATTGCGGATGCTGGAAATAGCGCTCCGTCTGCGCACCGTGATCGACAATCACCAGCGCCATCGCGATCGCTGCCGTCCATCCGGCACGGCGCATCCAGCCCTCGGTGCGCAGCAGCTCTTCGATCCCCAGCCCAACGAGAAAGAAACAGAAGAACGCCGGCACCGCAAAATAGCGCGGCTGCGGATGATCCTGCATCGTCATGAACAGCACATATCCGCCCACAGCCAGAATCGAGCAGCCGAACAGCGGATTCCCCCACAGGCGCCTGCCCCACCCGCTCCACATCGCCGCCGCTGCCAGCAGCACCATCGCTGCCGCCATCACAATCGCGCTGTGATCGACCCACAACAATCCGTGCAGCGACCACCAGAACGCAACCAGCGGCCAGTAGAACTCGCTCGGCTTATCGTATTTGTTCACAAAAAAGTAGTACTTGTAATCGCCATAGAGTCCGAGGCTCGCGATCAGCGCCATCCACGCCGCGAAAGCCACGGCCGCCGCTCCACCAAAGGCCATCGCGCACCGCAGTGCCATTTTTCGCCGATCCCAAAGCGGAATCACAATCGCCCACGTCACCGCCGGCAGCAGAAACGCGCCGGTAGTCTTGGTCAGCACGTTCAGGGCAAAGAGCACTCCAATCGCAGCCGCAACGGCGATCGGCCGTTTCGCCCGTGCCAATCGAACTGCCAGATTCAGCGCCGTTAAAATCAGCACCGTCTGCAGCGGCTCCAAAATCGCCAGCCGGCTGAAGCAGTAGAGAAACGGGCTCGTCACCACGAGCGTCACCGCGAGCAGCGCCATCGGCCGCGAGCAGCTCGCGCGCATCAACCAGTAGGTCAGCGCCAGGCTCGTGAAGAAACACCCGATCGCCAGCCCGCGCGCGGCCACAATGCTTACGCCGGTAAAGAAGTAGAGAATCCACTCCAGAAACGGCCACACCGGCACGGCGACCGCCGGATTGAAATCCCCCGCCATGTACCAGTTGCCAAACAGGTGCGCGCGCGCCGCGGCGTTGCCGTACCATCCCTCATCGGTGTATTTGGCCCAGTCGAAGACCCACGGCGAGCCGTTGGGAAAATCGGCGCGAAGATGGGCCGCATGCAGCGCTGCAAAGACGGCGATGATCAGCATCCAGGCTGCATAGCCCCAGCCCTGCAGCCGCCTCGGTCGATCTGTCAACGCGTCGGCCTCCTCAAGTCGACACAAAACCCAATCCCCTGTTCGCCAGCGGCAACCGTCGGCGCCGCATCTTCCAATTCGGTCCTGAAACTGCGTCGGGGGTAGTCGATCGGCGAGATGCAGAAAAGTATACATTCCCTTTGCGTCCGGCCCCTTTTCGTCCGGCCCTCACGCCCCGTCTCGCCGGCCCTGATCGCCAGAATCGGGCCTCAGCGCACGCGGGCCGCCCTCGAAGACTTCAGGTAACCGTCTCCTCCCGAACCAGGGTTCATGTTTTCCGCCGGGCCGCCGATGAATTTGCGTGTGCGCCGCTAAGCGGAATCCGAGTAGATATACCCAGGAAGCACGCCCCCACAGTGGCCTTTTCGTCACCGGGGTCCCCACAGACAGGTCTTCGTCTGTGGGGTGGATCACCGGGGTCCCCACAGACAGGTCTTCGTCTGTGGGGTGGATCACCGGGGTCCCCACAG